>Ga0105099_10000588_pt1 | contig 24505 bp, 20 predicted proteins | sample PPLLak3cmMay2015_2_FD_79138 | JGI IMG/M metagenome (GOLD analysis project Ga0105099, IMG submission 79138) | Freshwater sediment microbial communities from Prairie Pothole Lake near Jamestown, North Dakota, USA - PPLs Lake P8 Core (1) Depth... | ecosystem: Environmental > Aquatic > Freshwater >... | reverse complement strand
TCGGTAAAAAAGTCGTCGCTCTCGGCCTTAAAATCAGAGAATTCTTCATCACACCAAACCTTGCTCTATGCTAATACCTGTTTTCTTGCTATTTTTGTCAGAATCGTAGCGGTAAGGTTCTAATGGATATTTAAGAAATAATCTAAATGGAGTTAACACTCTTCAGGGGGTGACTTCAGTTTCTTTAACACCCGACGGAAACTACATCTACGTTGCTGCAGTAGAAGATTTTGCTGTAAATTGGTTTAAATTTAATCCAAAGGATACATCGGTTACTTTTTTGGGGTATAAATCGAACAATTTTACTGATTGTTTATATGGGGCAAGCGGTACAACTGTTAGTGCTGATGGAAAACAGGTCTATGTCATAGCAAGTTATGACAATGCACTATCATGGTATGATCGTAACGAGTCAACAGGAAGTATCATTTTTAGAAAATGTTTTGAAGATACAAAAGATGGTATATGGGGAATGAGTAGTCCGCAAGATGTAATAGTAAGTCCCGATGGGAATAATATATATGTGATTGGAAGAACAGGTAGTTATGTCAATGCAATAAACTGTTTTAAACGCGACAAAAATACCGGTGAACCTGAATATATAGGGAGTGTATACAATGATAATCTGGGAGGGTTGAAAGGAGCCACAGCATTGAATATACCACCTAATGGCAACTTTGTTTTTGTAACAGCTTCGCAGGACAGCTCGTTAAGCTGGTTTGCGCGTAATACAACAACTGGTGCTCTTACATATGTTTCAAAGTTTAAGGACGGACAGGATAGTGTGTATGGATTATATGGTGCCACATCGATTGTTTTTGATAAAAGCGGGAAATATGTTTATTTGACTTCTTGTGAATACAATTCTATTTCTTGGTTTAAAGTTGATTACGCCACTTCTGTTGTTGGAGTGTCAAAGTATAAACATTCTGTAAAGGTTACAAAATATTATTTTAATAATAAATTTCTTTCTATTTTTCTGCAGAATCCCGTCAACAAATTTAAATGCCGTGTGTTTGATATAAGAGGAAGAGTTATAAAAGAATACTCTTTTTTAGGTCAATTAACCAATTCATTTTCATTCCCAATAGCAGGTGCTAAACTTGCTTCTGGAGTTTACAATTGCGAAGTAATTGCTGACAATAACAAATGTTATTTCCTGTTAACGTCAATAAGATAATAACAATTCAATTGATGCAACAATTAATTAGCTAAAAATCATCAGCCAAGTTTAAATTAATAAATAAGTTATAGATAATTATATAAAGAATAATAAAAATAAGTATGTTAAAAATTAAAGTTTAGGAAGAATTTTTTAGTCTAAAAGAATTATAAGATGCGCCCACTGAAATAGTGAATTTATTATAATTATAGAAAAAATGATTTGCCGGAGATGCTTCAACCAACAAACACATGTTTCAATTTTTGCTTTGAACTTGAGGTTTATAGACGAAAACTAAAACATGTGTCAAACGTTATGACAATAAAATCGCTTACCGCAATCTTTAATCCCCAGGAGTTTCAGGGAAGGGGAAAGAAGCATACCTATTTCGAAGGTTGGTACTTTAAGGTACTGAACGCATCAGAAACAAAGGCCTATGCTGTTATACCGGGGATTGCATTGGATGAAGCTGGAAATGGGCATGCTTTTATTCAGGTATTGGATGGAAAAAAGAAATGTTCGCTTTATCATACATTCGATATACATTCATTTATTGCGACTCCCGGCAAATTTGAAATAGCGATTGGAGAAAATCGTTTTTCAAAAGATTCTATCAATCTCGATGTGCCGGGTCTGAAAGGTTGTTTGCATTTTAAAGAGAGTGTCCCGTGGCCTTCGCATTGGTATTCACCGGGAATAATGGGTCCCTATGCATTTGTGCCGTTTATGGAGTGTTATCATGGTATTGTAAGCATGGATCATGCTGTTTATGGTCAATTGGCGGTGGAAGAAAAAATAATCGATTTTGATAATGGCCGTGGCTATATCGAAAAAGACTGGGGCCGCTCGTTTCCCAGCGCTTATGTATGGATGCAATCGAACCATTTTACCGCTCCGGGAGTTTCTCTCAAGGCGTCGGTTGCAAAAATCCCGTGGATCGGGAGATCCTTTGTTGGTTTTATTGCCGGGATTTGGATGCATGACCGCCTGCTGCGGTTTACAACCTACAATCGATCGTCGTTGCGGAAATTAAGCATTGATACTAAAAGGGTTGAACTTGTGCTGGACAATAAAAACCATTGTTTGGAAATCGTGGTTTTACGCGATGCTGCAACCTCTTTAGCTTCGCCGATACGGGGTTTTATGGAAGGGCGGATTGAAGAAAGCATGTGTTCGAGCATAGAAGTGTCGGTGGCTGATAAAAAATCCGGGCGCGTGATCTTTCGGGATTGTGGTCGAAACGCGGCAATCGAAGTTGCCGGCAGCATCAATGAAATAATACAGCCATGCAAGGATACGGTAAAATAGTGTTCACAGAATTCAACGAACTGATACTATCAATCCTGATTATAACCAATCAGGGGATGGTATCCTTTGTCACTGCGGGGTAATTCCTGATTATTGATAGTGCAGCATACAGGGTATATGTTCAGGGAACGCAGGATTGCTCATGTTTTCAGCATACCTGGCGATTTTGTATCGGCAGCCATCTCCGCCTTGAATTCATCGATAAATTTCCGCATATCGCGAACCAGCTTTGCCTGGGGGTTGCACCGCAGGACCATGCCGTCGAGATACATAAGACTCTTGATGATCGGATACATGCCCCGTTCAAAGACCATACCGCTGTTGACGCCAAGCTTGATAGTTTCCATCATCCGCCTGGTAAGGCTCACCTGTGAAACAGTCGCGTTGGTAAAATCTTTGTACAAAACCAGGAATTTTTCTTTGAACCGTGCATACGCTGCACCATCTATTCCGCGATCGGCCATCGAATTGAGTGCCTGCGCGCACGCGTCATAATCATAGGCGGAAAGGGCGTCAAAAAAGTTGAAAAGTCCGCGGCGCATGGTGTCTCCCACATGGCTTATGACGCCGGTATCGATAAACGCGAATTTTCCTTCAGGCGTTCTGATAATATTACCCGGATGAATATCGCCATGAAATGTCCCTATGCAGAAAACAAAAAAACCGTGGATATGAAAAAGGTCGAGCAGTTCGTCGTATGAAAGTTTTCCCTTGGTAAGCAGCTCATCAAACGTTTCGCCGGCCACAAACTCGGTGACCATATACCGTTCGCCCGAAAGGTCCCGGTACATTTGCGGAAAATAGAGCCGTGATAGATTAAACCGCGCTGAGTTCTCTTCGGTTATGCGCCGGAGAATATCCTGACCTGCAGCCTCTTTGCGCAAATCGAGCTCGTCGAGCGTGCCCTGTTCGATGGTGTCAAGAATTCCAAGCGGATCGGCCACCTTGGCAAGCTTGGGATAAAAAAAGAGGACAAAACGGAGCATGGAACGCAAAGACCGTACATCCCTGGTAAATGACGAGATAAAGTTGCGTTTTATCAGTTTTACCACGACCGGTTCACCGCTTTTAAGCTTTGCACGATGCACCTGTCCTACCGATGCCGATGCCAATGGGTTTTCATCGATGGATGTAAATGAATCCTGCCACTGTTTTTTAACGGTGGCAACAAGGAGCGCTTTAAACGAAGCGGGGGCAAGGGAATCGGTGTGACGATAGAGCTGTGTCAGATGGCTGCAATTTTGTTCGGGCAGAAAATCGAGCCGTAATGCGTAGGTCTGGCCTATTTTTACGGCTAAAAGCCCAAGTGATTCGATAAAGGCAATGTCTGGCAGGTTGGGGCCATATATAGTTCGTATCAATCGTATGAAATTAAACCAGTTCATTATAGAAATATAGCTATTATTATACTGGTTCAGTAATCTATTTTCATGAAAGAACAACAAACACAAGGAATTATATGACTAACAAGCATATTGCAATCGTCGGTGCGGGGCCCGGTGGATTAACATCCGGAATGATTCTGGCGAAGCGCGGTTACAAGGTGTCGATTTTTGAAAAAGAGGCTATGGTTGGCGGACGTAATGCGCCGATTTCCATGAACGGGTATACCTTTGATACCGGTCCGACGTTTTTGATGATGACCTTTGTTTTGCGCGAAATGTTTGAGGAAGCAGGCCGAAAGCTCGAAGACTACTGCAGGCTGATTCCTCTCGACCCCATGTACAAGCTCTCATTCACTGATTTTGATATTTTCCCGACCCCCGACCGCACAGCAATGAATCAGCAGATTGCCAAGCTTTTTCCCGGCAACGAAAACGGGTTAGAAAGGTTTCATGCGCGCGAAAAAATCCGCTACGATAAAATGTATCCGTGTCTTAAAAAGGACTATTCCACGTTGAAGGAGATGTTCTGTGCGCCCCTGCTCAAGGCGCTGCCCCATCTTTCGCTCGGAAGCAGTCTTATGGGAGTTCTGGGGAACTACTTTACCGAAGAAAAACTGCGGATCTGTTTTACGTTCCAGGCCAAATATATCGGGATGTCACCCTGGGAGTGTCCTGCCGCGTTTGCCATTATGCCGTATATCGAACATGCTATGGGCATAGACCATGTGATTGGGGGCTTAAGCAAAATCTCCGAAGCCATGGCAAAGGTAGTCGGTGAACTTGGCGGAGAAATACATCTGAATGCACCCGTAAAAAAAGTATGCGTTTCAGGCCGGAATGCGACCGGCGTAGAGCTTGCATCCGGCGACATCATAAAAGCCGACAGCGTGGTTATTAACGCAGACTTCGGCCATGCCATGAGCACGCTTTTCGACCCCGGCGTGATCCGCAAGTGGACGCCGCAGAAATTACGCGATAAGAAATATTCCTGCTCGACATTCATGCTGTACCTGGGAGTGGACAAAAAATACGACGAACCGCATCACAACATCATTTTTGCAAACGATTACAAGGAGAACGTCAAAGACATAATTACCCGGGAGAAGCTCTCTGATGATATGTCGGTATATGTGCGCAACGCAAGCATAAACGACCCGAGTCTCGCACCCGAAGGCCATTCCGCTCTGTATGTGCTGGTGCCGACAACCAATATGCACAGCAACATCGTGTGGGACCAGGCTGCAACCAGGTCGTATCGGGACAAGGTCATCAAGCGGATTATGGATAGAACATCCATGAAAGATCTGGATAAACACATAACCTGCGAAAAAATCATCACCCCGGCAGAGTGGCAGAATGAACGGTCGCTGTTTTTGGGTGCGACGTTTAATCTGGGGCACACGATTACGCAGATGCTCTATCTGCGACCGCGCAATAAGTTTGAAGAGGTCAATCACTGTTATCTGGTTGGCGGCGGTACGCATCCGGGTTCCGGATTACCCACAATTTACGAGTCAGCAAGAATTTCTGCAAATTTGATTGATAAATATGAAGTTAACTGAAAGGAAGAGTGCAATGTTTTTTACTAAGAGGCGTATAGTGATTTTAAGTTTGGTATTTGTTCAGGCTGTTATGGCGGAACCTGCAATTCAATTCAGGGGTATTGCCGAATTTGGTTTTCTGAGCGTACTTTCGCATCAGATTCAATTCGGCAAGAGCGGCACCTACTTCGATTACACTGAAAATGGCGGGCAGGATGTTCTTTTTCCGGTAACACGGTTTTCAGCTGAAATGGATGTCGGAAAACGTAACACATTTATTCTGCTCTACCAGCCACTTAGACTCGAAACTCAGGATTTGCTTGAAAATGACCTTATTGTAGATAATTTAACGTTTTCAGATTCTACAGGTATTAAATGCTTATATAGTTTCCCTTTTTATCGTGCAAGTTATCTTCGTGAACTACTATCTGAAAACAGCAGATTCAAGCTTGGTATCGGGCTATCCCTGCAGATACGCAATGCAACGATATCGTTCGAATCGACTGATGGCAGCGGATACCGGACCAATCGGGATGTCGGGCTGGTTCCAGCCCTTAAATTGCGTGGCCGGATGAATCTGAAAAAACGTTTTTTTGTCGGGATCGAGGCCGATGGTATTTACGCCCCGGTCAGTTACCTTAACGGCAGTGACAATGAGGTCGTCGGAGCAATACTGGATGCAAGCCTGAGAGCCGGCGCCAGGGTGAAGTTGGGGACACTTTTTATCAATGCCCGGTATCTGGGCGGTGGCGCAACCGGTACCAGCACCAAAGATATATGGCCGGGAGACGGGTATGTTAAAAACTGGCTGCATTTCCTTATCATCACTACAGGCTTTGTTTATCCGTTCTAACTCGGCAAAGCCGTAGCGTCTCTCCGTTTTACGGTCCCCCAAGCGAATGCGAAGGGGGAGACAAACCCTTTTTCCCCAGACACTTCTCCGCGCTTTTACACCAAACCAGGCACGTATTTCCCAAATTGGGATTAAAATTGGTATGACCGCAGGACTGGCATTTTATCTTTATATCGTCTTTCCAGAATTCTATTTCATTGGTGCAATTGATGCATTTATGCATTTTGATATCGTTAGGCTTAAAATTAGCCGGATTCATACCTGGGCATCGTGATAAGGACATTTTAATATTACCTTCATTTATAATGGATGCATTTATCGTGCCAACTCAGCAAAACATGCGAATTTATACAGGAAAGGGTGTATGAATGGCGGTGCAAGGTGTATTTTTTGTACACTGTTGTATGTCGGATACTGATAAAATATCCAAAACCTTATAACCTGTTAGTTTTATAGATGTTTTTACTCTTCACGCTTCACGCTTCACTCTTCACGCTTAACGATTAACGATTAACGCTTAACGATTCCCAAATAATCCTATATCTGGCATGAAAATAGCTATTATATTGTACTTACCAGAATCTTTAACAAGGAAATGTATATATGAAGAAAATGGCTTTTGTGATAATGGGTATTTTTTTTATTATAGTGAGTTGCACGAAAAATCCTGTGGATCCGGATGATTCTGTTGCTGTGTTGCTGTATCCGATAGAGGTTGGCGGCATGTGGGGGTATATGAACATGGCAGGTGATACGGTGATAACGCCAGAGTACGATTCAGCGCTGGATTTTTCGGAGAAGCTGGCTGGGGTATTAAGCGGCGGGAAGTGGGGGTATATTGACTCTTCAGGGACGCTTATCATAGATTTCGTGTATGATGCGGTATTGGGATTTTCCGAAAGCCTTGCGGCGGCGAAGAAAAGCGGCTTGTGGGGTTTTATTGACAAGTCCGGTGCGGTGAAGATTCAGTTTCAGTTCGATTCCGCGCGCGGTTTCTTTGAGGATGTGGCGCGTTTTGAGGAATCGGATACGTGGGGATATATAAACAGTCTGGGCGCCATTGTTGCCAACGCCGTGTATGATGAGGCGTATGATTTCTCCAATGGGCTGGCGCTGGTCAAACAGCAGGGTAAGTACGGGTATATAAATAAACTTGGAGCAGTAAAAATTTCTCTGCACTATGACGATGCGAAGAGTTTTTCGTACGAGCTTGCCGCTGTAAAAGTGGCAGACAGGTGGGGATACATAGACACGGATGGAAAGACCGCGGTTGCTTTTTCATTTGATGAGGCAGGCAGGCATGCGGAGTGCATGGCAGCGGTTAAAATCAATGACAAGTGGGGGTATATCAATTTAAACGGAGCTATTCATATAGACACGATTTTTACCGATAAACTCGGAGAGTTTCACGAACAGATGGCGCCGTTTTTTGACGATACGTTATACGGATTTATCAATTCGTTCGGCGAAAAGGTGATCGGGTATCAGTTTGTCGGCGAGCCGGAGGGATTCAATAATGACCTTGCACGGGTCAGGACTCCGGGGTATTGGGGGTATATCGATAAAACGGGGGCATATATCTGGAAATCAGGGGCAAACGGGCGTTTTCAGAACTGAGAAGAGACGCGGGTAAAATACGAAATTCGAAATGCGAAATTAGAAACAAAGGGTGCAACCTTAATTTTAGGCAAAAATTTCCTTCGTGCTGCTCAGGGAAATCGTAAAAGGAATCGATTTTTTTAAACACAACAGGTAAAAAAATATCGATTACGAGCACGAGCACGAGCACGAAAAAACCTTGATTTCATCAAGAATAGTCTGCCTATAATTAAGGTCACACCCGAAACAAATAGGTGATGCCCCTATAAATATTTTTTTATTGATGATGTTTGATTAAGGCCTATGCAGTTGATTCTGCTGATTACTATATTATTATAGATTCGATTTTGATAAAAATTGTATTGAAGGATACACTTATTTTTATTAAGGAGGATTACGATATGACGAAGAAGACGAACCGCCGCAATTTTATGAAGCTTGCAGCGACCGCAGGAGGTGTTTTTGCGGGCATGCATGCAACCGGCAAGTACGCTTTCGGTACCGAGACTCCTGTTCAGGCAGCGGCAAAGCCCCCGGCTGCTTCACCCGCAGCGGTAACAGCGGATATGAAGAGTAAATTCATCCCGCTTACCGAACTGCCGTATCCGACCAGAGCTCTGCAGCCGTATCTTTCAGAAAGAACGGTATACGAGCATTACCATAACCACCATATGAACTACTATAACCGGGTGACCGGATATATAAAATCGAATCCGGAATATGACAACATCACACTGGACGACCTTCTGCTCAAGACAAAAGAGGGGATTCTGCTCGAAGCGGCGATCTACAACATGGGAATACTCCTGTGGAACCACAATTTTTACTGGCCCTCCATGAAGCCCAAGGGCGGCATCAAGTCCGCGGCGCAGAGCGCTCTGACGAAAAAAATCGCCGAAACCTTCGGATCGGTCGACAAGTTCAAGCAGAAGTTCATGGAGAAGTCCCTTGACATCGATGTCGGCTGGGTCTGGCTGGTGAAGAATCCGGAAGGCAAGCTCGAAGTGCTCCGTACCGATTATCACGACGGGCCCATCATGGCGAAATACGTTCCCCTGATAACAATTGACGTATGGGAGCATGCCTATTACATGGATTACGGTCACGACCGGCAGATGTATGTCGACAACTATTTGAACAACCTGGTCAACTGGGACTTCGCGGAAGCCAATTTCAAGCTCCCGCCGAAGAAAGTTGCGCCGGAAAAGGCTGCAGCGCCTGAAAAGAAGCCGGAGCCGGAAAAAGCGGCAGTTCCGGAAAAGAAGGCTGAACCTGCAGCAAAACCTGTTCCGGAAAAGAAAACAGAGCCCGAGAAGAAGCCCGTGCCGGAGAAAAAACCGGAATAGGGATCTCTATCAGAACTATCTGACCGGTTTTTGCGTGTTTTCCCTGCAAAGCACCGAAAACCGGTTTTTTTTAATATGCGGCTCGCGGTCAAAATTCCGGCTTCCCCTGTTTTCAGTTTTTATTAATAGGATATGTTTATTACGCATGCGCTACGATACATTTTAGTATTTTAAGACATCCGGACCCAAAGAGATACGGTTATTTTCAAGCAGTTTTTCAGCGAGTTATACGAATCCCCGCATGGCATGAAAAATGCTATTACTATGGAATGATAAGAGATATGTTTTGATGAATGTCTAAAAGCGGGGTTTTTATGCGGAAAAGTAATAAAAATATTCTGTCGCTGCTTGATTATACGCGTAAGTTGTTGTATATTGCTGATAAAGGAGATATGCAGCGAACAGACGATGGCTGCGGTGTGCTGTACGGCGTAGTAAGGGACAGCGCGTATAAAATCAGAGAGATGGCTGAAAAAGAGGTTGAAGAGCATAAAAAAACCGGAAAATGGGATGAAAAGAGTATTTGATGAATAGAGGGAAAGATATTAAAAAAATGAAAATTGCGACGAAAGGGGATCACATGCCGGTCGTTTTTAATGCGGAAGAAGTGTTTGAAATTGGTATTGAGATTGAAAAAAACGGAAGAGAATTTTACAAAAAGGCAGCGGAAAAAGCAGACGATGCGGGTTTTAAGAAGTTTCTGCAGGATATGGCTGCGTGGGAAGAGACGCATATTTCCGTGTTTGAAAAGCTTCGGTCTGCGTTACCCGTACAGTCCAAAGCAGAGACGCTGTTCGACCCGGATGATCAGAAACAACTCTATATGAAGGCTGCGGCAGACAGTCATATCTTCCGCAAGAGCCTTAACATTGCAGCCATGGTCGATAGCTGTAAAACGCCCCGGGATATGATCCGGTATGCGATGCAGTTTGAAAAAGATTCGGTGGTGCTCTATAATACGATGATAAGCCTTGTTCCTGAACACCTGGGAAAAAAGAGTATTGAAAGACTGATCGACGAAGAAATGAAGCATATAACCTTTCTGCAGGAAAAGATGGCGGCGTTTCGCTAGACCGACGGAAATTTTCAAAAAGCAGTTTTATGTCGAGATTCTCTATGCATGGCTTCATGAATGTGAAAAGAAAATTGACCCGGACAGGGAGCTTATAATTATTTTTAAATAAATTACTCTTTTTATTCAATCTACAAGCGAGGGATTATGAAGAAATATGTGTGTAACGTGTGCGGATATGTGTATGATCCGAAACTTGGCGATCCTGACAATGGCGTTGATCCGATGACTGAATTTGATGACCTGCCGGACGACTGGGCCTGTCCGGAATGCGGTGTCGGGAAAGACGAATTCTCACCTGAAAAATAGCGTATCAGCAGGCGGTGAAAACCGCCTTTTCTTTTTTTTTAAATTAAGGGGTTGTGTTGTGAAAGCGTTTATCAGTGATATTCACGCAAATCTGGAAGCGTTATGCAGCGTTATGGACGATATAGCACGGCAGGATGTTTCAGAGATTATCTGTCTGGGTGATGTCGTCGGATACGGTGCGGATCCTGAAGCTTGTGTTGATATGATAATGAATAAGGCGAAAATCTGCCTCAAAGGCAACCATGATTATGCCCTGATACACGGCCCCCAGGGTTTCAACTCCATTGCCGCGGATATCATCCGCATAACCTATGACATCATGCATCCTGACGATTCGAAACAGGAGAAAAAACAGGAGTGCTTTGAGCCGCAATTCTATGCATGTACGCATAAAGACAAATATTCGCGCTGTATGATCATGAAGCACACTGAGCGCTCCCGCTGGTATTTTGAAGAGCATCTGATCGAAAGCTATAAAGAGGGGAAATTGTACTATGTTCATGGGTCGCCGCTCAATCCGGTCAGCGAGTATATTTTTCCGGACAGGCTGGTGCGCTGGTGGAATGCCGAGCAGATTGCGCGATACTTTGAAAAGATCGATTACCTGCTTTTCTGCGGCCATACCCATGTTCCCTGCATCATAACCTCGAAAGCGGAGTGCATATATCCGGATCAGGTCGCATACAAAAAGGTGAGGCTTGACCCGAAAGAAAAGTATATCATTAACACCGGATCGGTAGGGCAGCCCAGAGATCGCGACAACCGGGCCTGTTATCTGCTGTATGACGAAGAGGGGGGGGCGGTCGAGTGGCGCAGGGTTACGTATGATATAGAGACTGCAATGCAGAAAACAGGGGAAATGTGCGGAAAAGAGAGCTGGTGCTCGATGCGGTTGATGATGGGAAGGTAGGGAATTTAAGATTTAAGATTGTAGATTTAAGATTTGAAATAGTGAAGGGGAATGTTTTATAGAGTACTATGTCCGCGAAATAGTTCGAAAAGCATGTAACGGTCAATCGTGACAAACTCATATAATTGATATAAAGCAAAAAAAGCACCCCGACTGTTAAGGAGGAGGAGCGAACTTCCAAGAGAAAAACGATGCGGGAAACTATAAAAAGTATCGAGTTCCAAATGTCAAATTACCAGTGGAGAGGAACAATGAAATTTAACCAGTTTTTAAAAACGGTCTGTGCGATACTCGTACTGTTCGGAGCAATACACAGCCAGCATAAAGAGGTGAAATATGGTTCTCTCAAGGGAGTGATCAAGAAATCGCTGCCCACGGGAGGGTTTGCAGTCAAAGACTCTGTTGTGTTAACCAAGGAGCAAGCCAACGCAGTGAACGCGATTTATTCTGATGCCGGGTATAAAAAAAACAAGAAAATCATTATTAATGTGTTGAAAAATATGGACAGCACTGTTTGCGGCTATGTTGTGAGGGTGAAACTGGTATTGTTTGAATTCGAGTCTTTGCATGATTATGCGATTGTGTTTGCTGCGGATAAAAAGACCCTTACAATGGTCGAGATTCTTCAGTTAAACGATGAGTATGCAGAAAAACTGAAAAATGGCGATCTTTTCCTGAAACAGTTTAAAAATGTTAAGGACCCGGATTCCTTGAAACTGGGGAAGAACATCGACGCAGTTACCGAAGCAACCATTTCGAGCGACCTGACGATAAGCGCGGTTAAAATTGTGAAGTATATACTTTCATTAGGGAAAAGTTAATGGTGAACGGTTACCAGTAAAAGAAGAGGCAAGCAGAGTCTGCAGATGCATTATCTCCATAACTGAATAATCCCCGCATGCTGCTATCGTACAACCGTAAAAAGCTGGCTGATGCTCTTGATGCCGGATTGCAGGCAGAGGATATACATGCCGTCGCTCTTCGGCTGCCAGGTGTATTGGTGAGCAGGATTAACGGCACACGGTTCCCAGCAGAGTTTCCCTCGCATATCAAATATCTTCAGGGTGTAGGGTTTCGCATGGTTAACATAAATAGAAATGCTGTTACTCCCGGTATTTGCCGCGAGCCGGATGGCAGGTCTCTTATGCATGCTGTTTATTGCGTTGATCCCGGTGCCGGCCCATTCGGCTTTTATCGTATATGCCACGCCGTTTAAAACCGAAAGCTGCCCCGAGTATTTATAATCATAATTCGTTTTTTCCGCAATAACCGTGGTAGCGCATTCTACACTGGCATGCCAGGCTCCGGGGAGCACCGTATCCAGGAATATTGACTTGTTGGCTCCTGCCGTTGTGTCAGCGTAATCGGCACAACTGGCAAAGGCGAAGGTATCCTTGCACAGATAGAGGTTGAGGTTGAACGTGTCGTTCCCTACGAGCATTAGTTTCAGTTTTTTCGATCCATCCGGCAGATTAATGGTAAAGTGGTGATACTGCCTGTCTCCTATTTTTGTGTTTATCGGATCATTGTCCCCGGTGGACTTGTTCATGACACGCTGTACACCGTTGGTAAGCGAACCTTTGGTGCTCGGAGGCGCTACGCCGTCTACGGCATAGAGCAATATCGCTTTCATGAGATCAAGGCGCTGCCCCCTGGCCTCATTTTCAGGGTGCGGGCTGGTGACTACAATCCGGCCGGTTGTATCATTCTCTTTATATGCCCAGCAGCTGGGTTTATTATGCACGCTGGTGTTTGGCTTATCGTGAATAAGGAGCACTTCGGTCTTTGGCGGCAGAACACTCGCATAAGCTCCGTAATGCTGAACGATGCTGTCGATATAATGGTCATTGCCGAAATCATTATACTTCAGCAGCGGTGAGCTGTCCGGGATAACACCGCCCACCGTAGTATAGTGAACAGTATCCTGCGGCATGGATCCGGGCCATATTTTGTAGTACATAGCCTCGTCGACGGTTGTAAGGTATGCGCCGCCGCAGGCGCCTGTGTAGCTGCCACCCCGGTAATAGAACGTTCGTATCCGTTCCCGTCCCTGTTCCCCAAGACTCTCTCCATGCATCTCAGGGCTGCCGCCATTGGTAAATATCACCTTAAAACGTGGTTCACCGTCAGGATACAAGAGCACGCCGTTGTCGTCAAATTCATTGCCAATCATAGTTTTGGTTTGCAGACTTACCGTGCCGTGAGCTATAAATTCGTATGTATATCCTAATGAATCCGCAGCAAACAGCTGTCTCATCGAATTAAGCCCTACTCCGCCATCCATAAAGAGATCTTTATAATACCCTTCTGCTGCTTCAATGCGAAAAGATTGTGCAAGAACAAGCAGCAAAACCATCGATACATATACCAACCATTTTTTCATTGTTACTCCTGATATATGATAAAGAATGGCTGAAACAATTAATGCAGCATATAAAAATACTATGATGCAATCGTTATGATGCAGAAATAATCCTGTTAAAAAACCCTATTTCCTGAATATACATTTAATGTATATTAAAATTATTATATCTGCAAAAAATACATTACTTTTTTACGAATAAACATCTTGGATAGAACGAAGGCAAAATAAACGTCTTTTAAAAATGTACTGACCAGCGGCGCCAAAACTATTATATTTTATAATTACCATAGATATTAAAATAATCTTTTATTCAAAGGAGGTATTCATTATGAACGGAACATTGAAAATCCTGGTTGCCATAGGTTGCATACTCTGTATTGTTGCATTCCCTGCATGGGCGCAGGATTCGAGGCAGGGTGATTCGCTTGCGCTTGTGGCAATTCAAAGTGCTAATGGAAATCTGGGATGGAATACGGCGACAAAAATCAATACCTGGAGCGGAGTGACCGCCGAAGCAGGCGCGACCGACCGGGTAACCGGCCTGAGTATCCAAAATAAGAGTCTCGGATCCATTCCGCCGGAGATCGGCAATTTGACTAAAATGGATAAGCTTGCGCTGACCAACACCGGTTTAGGCGAAATACCAGCCGATATTGGAAAATGCACTGCGCTGACAGAATTGTTATTAGATGTTAACTATCTCATTTCTCTGCCAAAGGAGATCGGAAGCCTGGCAAACCTTACCAACCTTAGACTGTGTAAAAACTCACTCGAATCAGTGCCCAAAGAAATCGGTTCGCTGTCAAAATTAACTGATCTTGATCTTGCCATAAACAATCTGACCGAAATCCCGGTAGAGTTGAAAAATCTCTCTAACCTGAACATTATTATTTTGGATAAAAATATGCTGCATTTCGCAGATATAGAGTTGATGAAACCGGTTGCAGTGGAATGTTACTATGAGCTGCAAAATACCCTTGGCTCCTCGGCAAGCGTAACCGTAGCCTCGGGATCGAAAATAGGCGTAAAAGTCCGCGGCAGCAGGAATCATTATGCCTGGACTAAGGATGGAAGCGCTTTCGGAACAGATGCGGATTCAGTGCCGGTTACCCTGGGCGGTGTGTATGTCTGCACCATCACCAGCGACAGCATCAAGGACCTGATCCTCACGTATCAGCCGATAACCGTTACGATATCCACCAAGATCATTACTGATTTCAGCACACCGGATCAATCCGGTTTCGCGCTTATTCAGAATCACCAGAACCGGTTGACAACGATCAGGTATCTGGTTCCTGTAACCGGCAATGTTTCACTTGCCATATTTGACCTTTTTGGGAAAAAAGTGTCGACCCTTGTTTTACAACACCAGCAGGCGGGAAATTATACGTATCAATGGGATAGTGGCGATAGAGCAGGCGGAACCTATTTTTGCAGACTGAGTGTGGGCAATTCTGTACAGGCGAGGAAATTTGTTTTGGTTGAATAAATCATACTAATAAATAGACATAACTGCAACATATATCATTGAAACGGAGGAACTGACTTTCCTCCGTTTTTATTTTAACCTAAAATCAGCAGTAAAGTCGTGCTCCTGCTCGTGCTCGTAATCGTAATCGATTGAATTGGTTAACGATACAATACTCATCCCTTTTGACCTATTCGCATAGGTTATAATTTTCAATTACGGGCATGATAACGAGCAATCTCACGAATCCGATTGCGGAATTTAGTGTCTGTAGCTGAATTATCTACGCAAAATGAGTAGATAAAATCAAAGCGTAGATAAGTCAGCGTACAGACACTTATGCCGCAAAGCATATAAATCCAATTCCTTAATTTCCGGCTTTGCCGGCTTATATAAAACGAGCACGCCTGCATGTCGCATTTTCAGCATTAAACAGGGAAAGCCAAATAGAGGTTTATCAGTTTCCTGTGGTTAAATAGAAAGTGCCCGCCCGAAAATCTTCACATCCTCTATTTTCGGACAGGCACCGGAGATTTAACTGACGTATCGGTAGATTATTTTGTTAAGCAGATACGTTTTTCAAGAACCTTTCCGTTTACGTTAATTTTAACGAAATAGAGCCCGCTCGGTTGACCCGCAGCGTTCCATGTGAAATGGTTGTCCGCAACGGTTTTCGATACCAATGCTTTCCCGTCGCTTGAATAAATGGCGATCTGCGCATGTTTTGTCGGGTTTGCAAAGGAAATGTTTGCAGTCGTGCTGAACGGGTTCGGGAAGCACTGCAGCTTTATAGTGTTCATCTGGTTTGACAGGCTGATGGATGAACCGCCGACATTCACTTCTGCGATAAATGGCACCCTGTTGCGCGCAGTGACAGTAACCGTGGCTTTGCTGACACTCTGAGGTATAACAGTAGTAACCTGGGCGGTACTCGCGTTCTTTACGGTCGCCGCTCCGAGTATTCCGCTTGTGGCGTCATAGATGCAGACGCGACCGTCGATAGCTGATCCGAAATTGAATGAAACATTCTGGGTGCCGACCTCAAGTGTCGGCGGTGTAATGGTCATCGCGGTCGGTGTATTGGTGAAAACAAGCAATGACGGGTCACCGAAAACGATCCAGGTTTCATACGTATCCTGATCATTTCCGTTGTCGAGCATTTTGCATTCGCCGTTATAAATAATACCGCCAACCGAGATATAGGAATCTTTACAAAGCAGCGCGACCATTTCCTTATGCGCGTGTTGGGGCGGAGTCCAGGCCTGACTTATCGAAGAACCAAGAAAAACAATGGCCCCGCCGCCGCTGCATTTTACGAACGCTTCGGCAAGGCAATCACCGCTTCCGTCAAATTCGCCGTTATTGCAGGCGACTGAAATAATTACGGGAAGCATATCGCCATTCGTCAAAGCGTTTGCAGAGGAGTTGGAATAATTGGTAGTACCCCACACAGTCTTTGCTCCATGGCCCATGTAATTAACCCAGCTGCGCCCCTCTTTAAGCCCGTTGGTAACGGCAGATGCTGATGCGCCCGGATCGTAAATCTCGTCTACTTTGGTGTAATTATATCCCATCATCACCGTCCGCATATCGCCTACCCATTGTTTATCCGAAGGGCTTCCTTCGGCGCTTGCAATCCCCATACCTGCTTTATACCACGTACCGCTCGGATTGGGTTCTTTCTCGTATTTTATGACTCTGCTGACCATTCTCTGTATATAGGTGCTGGTTGATCCGGAAAATCTTCCTACAAAAATCTCGGGGTAAAGGTCATCTCCCTTGAGTTCAGCATACGATGGATCTGATGGCCCCCCGGCTGCGTCCGGAGCAGGAACGTTCGCGTAATCCCCGACAATAAGGACGTAGGTAATTTTATCATTGTCATATTTGCCCTGTATGAAGGTTTTGAGGGTGGTTGCACCAGTCCCGGTCTGCGAGGGGTATTCATAGAGTGTCGTCTTGATGCCTTTCTGGTTTTTCCAGGCAACGAAGGGCTCCATATCCGCCTTTAAAGCAGTGGCACAGATGACTATCATTTTATCTCCGTCAGGAACCGGAGTATAGCGGGAGAGCATCTGGGAATAATTGATAAAATGGTTGTTGTAGAGCGTCGCGAATGCAGGTGATACTCCGCTATTTTTTGCGTTGAGTACATTGATTGTGCCGGGACCGGTCTGTTTGACTTTAACGGTTATTGTTTTTGCGATTCTCAGTATGCCTTTTACCGGATTATACTGGAAAGGCTGAAAACGGACAACGATGCCGCGGATATCGCGCAGGATGTATGGAGTGCCCAAAAGAGCCGATGCTTCCGGATACCATGCATCCCTGCTGTACATTGAGCCGAAACTGTACGGTATAGAGGCAGGATTCTGGTTACGATAAATCACTCCTCTGGAGGGAACAATTTTGTTAACCGCGATTTCCGCATACTGAATGTCTGTAATCTCAAGACCCATTTCAGCATTGTTGGGGATGATGATACTTTGCGCGTACCTCGGCAACTGGGGATATCCCTTTTCATCTTCAATGCAGATCTCCGGTACCGCAATGTAGGCGCATTCCTCGCCATTGATCATCGTACTCTTGATCTCATAGTCAGACAACTGAAACGAAAGCATTGTCTCGCTACCGCGCTGGCTTACCAGGCTGATTTGAGATCCAGCGTATGAAAGCGTAGCAACCAGAAGACACGAAAAAATGCTATAAAGCAGTGCTTTTTTAGTGCTGCTCATAGTCTCTCCTCCCTCTTTTATTTGTTATGATTTAAAGTTTAATAAATTAATATACTATCTACCTTAACCCCTTCTATATTCCATAATATATACAAAAAATCAAATGTGTGCTGATTTTTTGTTTTTTTTATTTAAATTAAAAATGTAATTTTTAATCGGTTTTTATGTGCAATATGCAAATTTTATCTGTCTGTTTTGTGTAATATGTAATATGATGGATAAAACCAGCCGTTCTGATAGTAATCTGGAACCGCTTTCTACCGTAATAAAAAGCTTTTTCTGATAACTGTGGAATGTGGGGTTTGAACAGCGATAATATGCAAACCGGACGAGAAAGTTTCCGGCAGCCGGTACCAGTTGGTTTCCGCATTTGTTTTAAACGAAAAAATATCTCTGCCCAGAGCATCAAACACAGTTATAATGCTGTTGTCGGAAAATGATCCATGCAGCGATACACTGCCACCGACGTTTTTAATTATATAATTATTTGCATGCACAATGCTATTGTTATTATGAATTCCTATCGTTCCAACCGGGATCTCTTTCTGCACTGGTATCCGGTTTCTGGCGGTAACCGTGAGAAATACTTTCTTCTCGTTTGTAACGCGAACGGTCATCTTGACGCCGCCTCTGCCGGAGATGATCTTCGACGCGAGGATTCCGTTTTCTTCGCTATACAGGCACACGCGTCCCTTGATGCTGTCGTTAACCGTAATTTCAACCTCCTGGGAACCGGTGTCGAGCGCCTGCGGGTGCGTGACGGCAAGCGCGGCGGGCTTGGCGGTGAAATAGAGCAGGCTCGGATCGCCGAACAGATGCCATGTTTCATAGGTCTCCAGAAACTCGGTCGCGGTGTCGCCCACCTCCAGTATCTTGCTGCCGCCGTTGTAGACAACTGCGCCAAGTGACATATATTCATTCTCTGAAAGGAGCCTGACGATCTCTTTCTGGCCTTGCTGCGGGGGTTCGAAGGGCTGTGCAATGTACGATCCGAGAAAAGCAACAGCGCCCACTCCTGCTGCCCGGGTTGCAGCCTCCGCAATACATTCGAATTTGTAGTCAAATTCGCCGGTGTTGCAGGCCACGCAAATGACCACCGGAAGCTTGTTGGTATTTTTTGACGACTTAAATGTATAGGATGTCACATTCGCGCCAGGAAAGCCGAAAGATGTTTGAGTGCCGTGCCCCTGGTAGTTAAACCAGCCCCTTCCTTCATTCAGCGCAGTAACAACCTGGGAGAGAGTGCCGGTTTGAGACTCGTAGACCTTATCGATATGCGTATATTTACTGTCAAGCATCATTTTGCACATTTCGTCCATCCAGTCTTCATCGGATACGCCGCTGCTGTCCGTCATATCGCAGGCCATGCCGATAGCTTTGGAATACCAGTCGCCATTCTGATCGGGTTGCTGCTCGTACCGTAGTATCTTATCGACTATTTGATACGCATGAGTAAGCGACTCCACCGAAAGTCTTCCGATAAAAGCGTCAGGATAATGATCGGTACCCGCAAGTTTGGTAAACGATGGATCGGAAAGGCCGCTGATGGTGCCTTTAAGCGTGGGAATATTTGCCGCATCACCGACGAGCATGATATAGGTGATCGTATCCTTATCGTAACGATTTTGTATGAAAGCCTTTAATGAGTCTGCGCCGCTGCCGCCGGTCTGGGAAGGGTATTCATACAGCGTTGTCCTGATACCCGTTCTGTTTTTCCAGTCGATAACCGGTTTCATAGCGCTTACATACGGGGTTGCACAGATAACAATCATCTTTTCACCATCACCGACGACCATGCCGCGTTGAACATGATTTTGATAGTTAATGAATCGGCGCTGATATAATCCGGCAAATGCCGGTGAAATTCTCTTGTTTGTTGAGTAACAAGGGTTTATAACCGGACCGGCAACCGGTTTTATTTTAACGGTAATCGACTCTGCGACACGCAATATCTTCCGAACCGGGTTGTATTGAAACGGGTAGAACGAGACAACCGCACCGCGGATATCGCGCAGGATGAACGGGGTTCCAAGTAAAACCGTCTCTTTGGGATACCATGCGTCATTGGCATACACATCACCGAAAACATAGGGGATAGCCGCCAGGTTCTGGTTGCGGTATATGACGCCACGCGAGGGGATTACGTTATCAATAGTGATTTCCCTGAAAAAAACATCCAATATTTCAAACGACACTGTCCGGTTGTCCGGCAGTATGACGCTTTGCGCGAATTTTGGCAGCAGGGGAGCCCCTTTTTCGGAAGTATATGCAGCGTCCTGCGCGGCTACGGTCCGGCACTCTTTCCCGTTTACCATGTATTTATTGATAGAATATGCAGGTACTTTGAAGGTAATGATAATTTCATCACCAGACTCTTTTATAAGCTGCACAACATCATCGGCACTGGAACGGGATACTAGTGGCAGGCAGCCTATCGTGAGAAAAAACACTATAGTATGGATTCTATTCATCAATCTTTGCATAATTCAAATCCTGATGTTTGAAAGGCTGACCGGTATCGGAATATGGTTTTATTTTGATACCGGTCAGCCGTTATTTTATATTCAATTTCGATGCGGTACAGGCAACTTTCCGCCTACCGTAGTATTACCATCTCTTTTTTCATCTTGAACGTGCCGACTGCATCGTCCCCGATCGTAGTAACAAGATAGTACAACCCGCTTGAAAGCTTTTCGCCTGATTTATCCACACCAGACCATACAGCACTGTATGAACCTGGTTTATGCGTTCCATCTATAATGGAAGATATTTTTCTGCCTTTCAGATTATAAACAGCAATAGTTACCGCGCACCTCTTATTTACCGTATAGGTAATGGTTGTTTTTACAGCAAAAGGATTGGGGAATTGCGATAATTTGATATAGCTGTCAGCAAGCGGCTTGTTTTTTATCGAAGAGGTCGTAACACGCACTAAAAAGCTGCTTGTCGGCGCATCCTGCGGCAGGCTTACCGGGAATTCCACGGTTCCCGATTTTGCCAATCCTTTAAGGTAATACCTGAAATTCTCACTCATCGTCGGCAGCGTCGCAGAAAATATACCTTTAACCAGCGTTGCTTGTACCTCGATGTAATTGGCGCCTGATTCCGGTTTATAATACACCGAAGCGGACATGTCCTTGAACCCGGGATTAAGCCTGAAGCTGATGACTGGTGCGACGTGTATGTTGACGCTGTCCACTGCATCGTGGAGAATCATCATGGGGTTGGCGTGGAAATGCGTATTGGTGATACAGTGCACCGCACCCCAGTGCTTGATGATCTCTGCGCTGTTTATGCCGATTATTTCATAATCGGGCATATACTTTTTATAAATATTCAGCGCAATCGTATCCCGTTTCGCAAGAGTGTCGCCATAAACAGGCACCAATACCTTCTTGTTCAGAATGAGTGAATTGGTATAGCTGGGCGTGTAGCGGAAGGTCCCTATCTGAAAATAAGGGGGCATGGGTATTCTTACGACTTTAAACGATCTTCCGTCAAGATTTTTCATCTTCGAAAGAGTGTCGGCGTTCCTGTTCAGCACCTGCAGGTTCGTGCCATACGCCTCTGCGGAGCTTAAATACTCTCCCACAAGTATCAATGTGTCATTCAGCAGCTTCTGCGCCATATCGATATGACCCGTGCCGTCTTTTTGCATGGATTGAATAATTATAACGGAGTCTAGCCCAAGGAACTTTTTTAAATTGTTCCGTATACTGTCCGCGCTCCAGCCCTTATTTTCGGTCGCGACAACACTGGAGACAAACCCCATTCTATTACCATCGGTCATGAAATTTCCACCCTGAAGTATCATGGGGCTGTAGTGATAGTCAAATCCCCACCTGTCCGCGATCATTTTCGGGAAAAAATCATAGGTCGTGTCTATAGCAGTATTTCTATATTGATACCGTGTAATGCTCCTGATCCCGTCTTTATAAAAATAAAAAGGGCCGAAATCGCGGATCCACATTGATACGTCAATGCTGTTGGTAGAAATCAGTACTACCCTGTTCATATTGATCTGGTTGGCGGTTAAATAGTTGCGGCAATTTGTTTCATCGGTGTTCGCAACAGCTATATACAACGTGTCGTCTTTCGTAAACTCACGCGCGATATCCTTTAAAATACCCTGCAGAGATGTATCGTTTGTCCAGGCAAGATACGCTCCATAAGCACGGCTGAACTCCGCCGGTGAAATCGCTTCAGTTGCCTGCGGGGGGGATGTTTTCAGGTAAGTTCCGGATTCCTTGACAATACCTGGCATTCCGCTGCGAGAATATCTGGACGTCCCGGCATCCGGGAAAACGTTCAACACAACAACAAGAATACTCACTACCGTAATAACCTGTTTCATCGGTCATACCTCCCTTACATAAAAGCTTCTTATACCCTTTTCCCCGGCTGGTTAAAAGGGTTTATTGTTTTTAAAAAAATAATTGCTGTGATTTTTATTCAAAGCGGTAATGCATCGGCGGCCGCCTCACGACCACATTGCCATTACCGCGACGTTCCCTCTAGTACGTCACCCCTCATTCTGGCAGGCGTGGTATATGCTTATAACCCTTCTGGTTACTGTCGCGACATTTATTATGTCAATAGACAAAACATCTCGCTTTTGTGGCGCAGTAACCGGAAAACATCGGGGTTGCTTACTACAATAAGCAACCCCTGAAATGATCGGGTAACAAGCTGGTATGCATCTTGTCCACCAAAATGAAACGACAACATTTCCGCCGGCGCAAGAGCCTTTATCGCTTTATTGCCGTCTTTCCACGCGCCTTGATGCCGCCTGCGGTCAATTGATAGACATATATGCCGCCAGAAACTTTTTTACCTTTCAAATCATTATTATTCCATATAATAGTATTTTCCATGCTCGTACACGCCCAGACTTTCCTTCCCTGGATATCATAAATAGCTATCTGCGCTTTGTTTCCTGCTGCTTTCGGCAGTCTGAATATCGTCTGCGTTTGATTGCTTATTACCTTGACCTGCAACGCATGGTTATTATTCACCTGTTTCTTTATGCCGGTAGTCCAGGGTGGTCCGATTTCAACCTCCAACATCTGTCCTTCATTTACAACACCTAGATCTATCGGGTAAACCGAAAGGCTGCAAACCTTTCGTCCGGCCAGAGCCTGCGCATCAGTAATCGCATTGACCGAATCTTTCAGGAATCTGATCCCTTTCCAGTCGCATACGGTGATGTTGTCTGTGGCGAATATCTTGTATCCTGGATGCAAATCGGTTGCGGAGCCGGTTCCCGAATATGAAATAAGATCCATCATATACAAAACCGTTTTCCCGTTATCACCATTGAAAATCGGATGGTAATTAAGTACCGATAATGAAGGAAATGTGGTATCAAAAACGAAATTATATAAATTGTTAAGGGTTGCGCCGCCTACGCCGACAATGGATGTAGTCATCAGGTTCAGGCACATGTCAACTCCACACGGCGCGCTGGTGCCCCAGGCTGACGGGCAGTATATGATATAATCGGTGTTCACATACAGATCCTTAATCGCGTATTTAAGATTTGTTCCGAGCGAGTCCACGACAACGGTGTCGGTGCTGCTTGCCGTGCCCTCATCGCCGACAACCAGGATGTTACTTTGTGGAAACGTGTAGTGAAGCATGTACCCCAGACCCTTTTTTAACGCGTCGATCATCGGTTTTCTCGTCGTTTCCGGCGTCTTGGGATTATATTTAATCAATATCTTTGTCGAACTCGTAATATTCCCGGGCCCGCCGAAAATATATTCGTATGCAATTGATGGGTCTTCCCCTATAACCTCGGTAAAGTACTCGATCGTCTGATCCACCATTTTCTGCATAACCTCCTGGTTGACTACTCCGCCAACAAAAACCGACGAGTCCTTTGCCATAATAATAGATATTAATCCGCCCTTATCGCGTGCCGCCCATGTACACATGGTAAAAAACACGATGCACAGGGTAGTTGCGATGATGGAAGCAAAACTGATGAATCCGCCGCTCTTTCTTTTCTCTCCCATACCTTCTCTCCTTTCATTAAAAGTACGAAATATGGAAATTTAACATTGGTAAATTATGAATTTGTTAATTATATGACGTGGTAATTAAATAAAACGTAATCCACCCCTCGCAAAAACTGCTTATGTAATAAATATATATAATACCCGGCATAATGCTGATTTTTTTTTAAAAAAGTGCAGAACTATAACAGGTCGGTGTAAAATGATCTGGTGGCATCTTCTAAGTCACCTATATATAGCAATCGGATGACCCCAGGCTGATACTGTGGTTGTCTTAAGAATGTATCTGTAGACGGTTTCAGTTATTATTAATGGGTGCAGCCTCAATGTTAGGCAACCCGGTTGTCAACATTAAGCTGCCATTTTCAATTTCACATAATTTTCCCAAGCATTTTCCCATAGACCAGACTGGACATAGGATCTGATAGTCAATAC
>Ga0105099_10000585_pt1 | contig 24581 bp, 23 predicted proteins | sample PPLLak3cmMay2015_2_FD_79138 | JGI IMG/M metagenome (GOLD analysis project Ga0105099, IMG submission 79138) | Freshwater sediment microbial communities from Prairie Pothole Lake near Jamestown, North Dakota, USA - PPLs Lake P8 Core (1) Depth... | ecosystem: Environmental > Aquatic > Freshwater >... | reverse complement strand
TAACGCAAGTTCCTTAAGCAGGTTTTTCTCAGCGACCACATGACCAGAGTAATTCATCAACATCTCCCCTGTAGAATGTTGAATACAGATATTACGACCAATGGCAGTATTACCCGTAGGATTTTTCAAAAGCTTTATGTTTTTATGTTTTTTAGCATATTCGCCAACAATTTCATTAGTATTATCTTTAGAATTGCCCAGTGCCATCAAAATTTCTATCTTATCTGTAGGATAATCCACGCTAAGTAAAGAATCCAAGCATCGACTAATCTTTTCCCCTTCATTTAAAACAGGCATTATAAACGATACCTTAGGGAAGTATCCTTTTTCCATCTCTTTGAGAAATCAGTACATCGTATTTAATTTTAATCAATTATTTTGTATTTTTTAACAAAAAGTTATTAAACATTTTCTGCAAATAAAAATTTTTTAATTTTTTCTTTTGAAAGAGGTTTCACGTCTTTGGATATATATCGTTTTAATTTACTCTTTCTAGCATGCGTATAATCCGGGATATGAAACTCGGTGCCCGGTATCTCCACCTGAGGGGGCACAATTATCATATCATCTGTCTCAAACGCATTTTTTGCTTCTGTTTCTGTCATAAGTTCTTCAAATAGTTTCTCACCTGGTCTCGGACCAATAATTACCTTCTTTATATCAGATTTTTTATAACCGTATTTATTTGAATAAATATCTATAGCAACTTCCGACAAATCTCCGAGCCTTATCACGGGCATTTTAAGAATAAATATCTCTCCGCCTTTAGCCATAACAGTAGCTTTAAAAACTAAATCGATTGTATCTGGTAAAAGCATAATGAATCTTGTCATTTTTGGGTCTGTGATAGTTATTCGTTTTTGTTGTTCTATCTGATTTTTAAAAACAGGGATTACCGAACCGCGGGAAAATATGACGTTTCCAAATCTAACACAGGAAAAAGACGTTTTCTTTAAACCTTTATAAAAATTGGCATCTATAACAAGTTTTTCTGCGAGCAGTTTTGTTGCACCCATGGTGTTGGCGGGATTAACTGCTTTATCTGTACTTATATTAATCACTTTATCTACGTGATTTACCAAAGCTGCTTCAATAACATTTTGTGTACCCAAAACATTTGTTTTTATAGCTTCAAAAGGGTTGTATTCACAGAGTGGCACGTGTTTTAAAGCAGCAGCATGATATACAATATCGATATCTTCCATTGCTCTGGTAAGTCTTTCTTTATCACGAATGTCTCCAATTAAAAACCTTAAATTATCTCCTTCCCCCAACTCTTGTATCATCCTAAACGTGTTATCTTCATCGTTACTAAAAATTCTAACAACTTTTGGATTATGTTCTAGCAGTTTTCGTACTATTTCACTACCTATAAATCCAGTTCCGCCAGTCACTAAAATTTTTTTATTCTTGAATATACTATCTAATTGTTTTTTCATTATCTATCACCCAATACAATTTTCGATAGAATCAATAATATAATTCATTTCTTCATTAGATAAAGTTGGATATAGCGGCAAAGTTAAAACCTTTTTTGATAACTCCTCTGTTTTTGGTAAATTTCCTTTATGATAACCAAAATTTTTGCAATAAAATGTTTTTAAATGAACAGGCTCAAAATATACTTTTGTCATTATTCCCAAGTTTGTTAAATGATTATGTATTTTATCTTTGTCACTTTCATCATCAAACTGTATTGTATACAGCTGATATACGTTATAACTATTTTTAAGTTCAACAGGCGTCTTTAATCCTTTAATTTTAGATAGTTTTTCATTTAAATAGAGAGCTTTTTTTCTACGCATATCAATAATTTTATCAATCTTTTTTAATTGAGACGAAACAAGAGCAGCAGATATGGTAGTCATCCTGTAGTTATAACCGACTTGTACATAATCCATTTCTTCAGTTGTTGAAAAATAATCTCCTTGGGTTTCAACACGGCCATGAGAACGTATAAGTTTTAATTTCTGATATACATCTTCTTGATCTGTAGCTATTACACCACCTTCCCCGCAGGTAATAATTTTATTTTGACAGAAACTAAACATGGAGGAATGCCCAAATGTTCCTATCATTTTACCATTAATCTTTGAGCCTAGAGATTCCGCGGCATCTTCCACAAGTATCAATTTATAGTCTTCTGCTATTTCTCTTATGGCTTCAATTTCTTTACAAGGACCGCCACCATAATGAACTGGTATAATGGCTTTTGTTTTTTTTGTTATTTTTTCTTTAACATTTTCTGGATCCAAACCATATGATTCGCCTTCAATTTCAGCGAAAACTGGTTTAGCACCAGCGAGCACAACTGCATTGGCTGTTGCAATAAACGTGAAAGAAGGTACAATAACTTCACCATCGTTTATATTATGCGCGAGTAAATCTGCATGTAACGCTGAGGTGCCAGAGTTAAAAGATAAGGCATATTTGGTGCCAATATATTGTGCTATTTCAGTTTCAAGTTGTTCAATTTCAGGTCCAATTGCCCAATATGTGCCTCTTTGTATAACTTTTGTAACAGATTCGATATCATCATTTTCCCAATATATTTTAAATAATGGTATTTTCCATTTCATTGTTTTTTCTTCCTCACAATTTTTATTGGAACTCCACAAGCTACTACATCATCTGGAACATTTGCGTTAACAAAACTGTAAGCACCTATCACCGCATTTTTACCTATCGTAATGCCAGGCATGACTGTAGAATGTGTACCAATTCTAGCATTTTCTTTAATGACGACTTTCCCTTTCTTGTTATCGATGGTGGAAACTGAATAAATTGAACAGTGGGATCCTATTTGGACGTTTTTTCCTATAACGACTCCATATTTCGCGTTTATGTATGTAAATGCACCGATATCGGTATTTTCACCCAATTTAAATTTATCTTTATGTTGAATTAAAAAGTAATAATTCGGATGTAATTTCTTTTCTTCTATTTTTGGTGGTTTCCAATTTTTAAATCTTTTTGTCATTGTTTTACACCATTTTAATATGTAATCTGTTTTTGGATTAAATCTTCATCTATGGTTATATTCTTAAAAATTTTTACAATTTTTTGTGATGCAATACCTTCTCCAAATTTATTTTTGCATAATTTTACTTTTTTTGCAAAATTTTTATCGTGTAAAGCAAAATCAATGGCCTGTAATATCTTGGTTTTTTGTGGTTCTACGTCGATAATATTAGATGATCTGTCTCTTCCTTGTTGTCTTGAGCCAATATTTATCACAGGTATCTTAAAGGAAGGGGCTTCTATAATACCGCTGCTTGAGTTTCCAATCATTAAGTCGGATGATTTCATTAAACTTAGGTAGTCCTCATATTCTATATTTTTAAAACCACGAATGTAATCTTTTTTACTGTAGTTGTTGATGAGATCGATAAATTGTTTGCCGCCTGCATCACAATTTGGATAAATCAAAATAGTTTGTTGTTTTAATTTATCTAATACAAAAAATAGTTCTTTTAGTTGCGAATATCCTCGATCCCTTAAGGTCGTAATTGGATGTTGAATAACTAGAAATGTTGTTCTATCTGGATTTAGTTTATATTTTTTAAAAATCATTGTTTTTGATTTTAACTTTGTATGCATAATTGTATCGAGTGTTAGCGCACCAGTGACAAAAATTCTTTTTTTGTCTTCTCCCATTTTTTTAACTCTCTCTGCATTAGATTTTGTATGAACAAAATGTATATGGGCTATTTTTGTAATGGCATGCCTTATCGGCTCATCAATTGTAGTACCAGTCACATCACCGCCGTTTATATGAGCAATCGGAATATTTAGGTATAATGCTGCTAATGATGCGGCCAATGATTCGCTTCTATCTCCAAGAACTACGATAATATCTGGTGAATTTTTATCAAAAAATTCTGCAAAATTCTTAATTCCCGAAGATAGATAAAGAGCCATATCCTTTAATGTATCTCCACATAGAGGCATGCTTATTTTCACAGATTTTGGGAAATCTTTCTCTACTAGTTTATAAGTATCACCAAAATCTGACAATAGATGCATCCCTGTGATTATAGGCATTAATTCTAATTTATCATCACTTTCTATCGCCTTCATTAGAGGCTTTAAATATCCATATTCTGCACGAGTACCTGTAACAACCGCAATTTTTCTCATATTATTCTACCAGGTCAAATTGGAAAAGTTCATCTTTCGCTATATTTCTCTTTGCTTTCTTATTGATTATTTTATTTAATTTATTAGGAGATAAACCTGTTCCAGGTCTTTTAATTGTTATCATATTTTGAGTGATGCTTGTCCCTTTTTTTATGTTTTTATTGGCCACAATGCTTTTTCTTACACATCTAATCATATTTTTTTCTGATTTTGTTGGTTTTTTTTCAAAACTACCCATCGCTTTTTCAACATTTCTTATTTCCATAACCATCTGTTTAAATTCTTCTGGTTCCAAAGATGCTTTATGATCAGGCCCGGGTAAATTTCTATCAAGTGTAAGATGCTTTTCTAAAATCACTGCACCTAGCACTACGCTCATGATTGGAACTGTTATTCCTAGAGTATGATCTGAATAGCCTACGAGACATTTTAGTTCTTTTTTCATTGTTGTCATAGCTCGTAAATTTACCTCTTCGACAGGGCATGGATAATTTGTAGTACAGTGTAAGGCAACAATATTTTTATTTCCTGTTGAATTGATAGTGTTTATCGCATCTTTAACTTCTTTCATTGTCGCCATTCCAGTTCCTAAGATCATGGGTTTGTGTTTTTTTGCAGCATATTTTAAAGAAGGAATATTTGTAATATCACCAGAACCAAATTTAAAAGCTGATACCAATTTATCTAAGATATCTATAGCTTCGAAAGAATGAGGTGTTGCTAAAAAAATGATATTTTTTTTGTCGCAATAATTTTTAAGTATTCTGAAATCTTCGTAGTTTAAAGATAGTTTTTTTAGTAAATTAAGTTGGCTTATTTTTTTACCTAAATTTCTTTGAGCGTAATCGGCTAAGCCCGCTTTTTTTGTAACCAATTCCTCTGGTTTGAACGCCTGAAATTTTACTGCATCCGCATCTGCATCTACTGCGGCATCGATGAGTTTTTTTGCAAGTTTTATTTGCCCGTTATGATTTACTCCTGCCTCTGCAATGATAAAACAAGGATATGATGCGCCTACCAATTTTTTTCCTATTTTTATCTTATCCATATCGTTTTCCTAAAATTTTATTTTTATAATATTGGTACAACAGGTTCTCCTTCGAGATATTTTAATGCATTATTATCTTTAACTGCTTTTTGACAAACCTTTAAAGAATCTACATATGCCTCCATAGTTTCTCTTATATCATTGTCTTTTAGAGAGAAAGAGGTAAAAATAGTCCATGTGAATAAAATTCCTCGTTTTACCATCTCCTGCATGGTCAAAGATTTGAGTTCTGTGTCCTTAATGCTACCAGCAGCCGTATATGATAAATTAAGTCGAGGGGGGAGTCCAACACATTGTATATAGTCTTGTAAATCATGTTCTTTTGTTATTTTATTAAAATCTTCTTTTAGTTTTTTTCCGACACTCCAAAGATAATCTGGAACTTTTTTATCTCTGAGTTCCGTGATGTTTGCTATAGCAGCAGCTAACGATAAACACTCACCACCAAAGGTAGTAGAAATAAAGATATTTTTGTGTACTTTATCAAAGATCTCTGCCTTTCCAGTTACAGCAGAAATCGGCATGCCATTCGACATACCTTTTCCAAATGTAGCTAAATCAGGTATAACATCAAAGTATTCTTGAGCACCACCAATCGAAAATCTGAATCCAGTTACAACTTCATCAAAGATAAATAGAGAGCCGTTTTTATGCGCCAAATCTTTCAATTTATGAAGAAACTTGTTTTCAGGTCCTTCTGTTTTATCTTCGACAGGTTCTACAATAACAGCAGCAATTTCGTCATTGTGCTCCTCAAAAATTTTTTTGTAAGATTCTATGTCATTATATTTTCCTTCAAAGATGTACTCTCGTAGAACTTTTGGAATCCCGGCATTATGTCTAGTATTAGCTAGGCACCAATCATGCCATCCATGATACTCTCCTCTTATTATTTTCTCTCGTCCTGTATATGCTCTAGCAAGTTTTATCGCAGCAGTTGTTGCAGAAGATCCAGTTTTTTCAAATCGCATCTTTTCAGCACATGGGATATGTTCAACTAGTAGTTCTGCTAATTCTACTTCTTTTGGATGCACAAGAGAGAAATTAGTTCCCTCTTTGAGTTGTTTTTTAATTGCATTATTAACTGCGGGATAATTATATCCTAAAATGAGTGTCCCTACAGCCATTCCGTAGTCAATATATTCTGTTCCATCAACATCCCAAACATGACAGCCTTTTCCACGCTGTAGATATATGGGTGAGACGCCTTTTACGTTAATTTTTGTTCCTTTGCTATAGAGTTGGGTTCCATCCATTATTATTTTGTTAGCTCTTGCAAAATATTCATCCGATTTTTTGAGGCTACGTTTTAATATTTCCATCAAATATTCCTCCTTATCAATTCTCGAATTATTATGATTTCTTAATCAATATACCCTGACCACTTAACAAAGAAAGAAATGTAAACTTATCGGTTTCTTGTTTTAAGAATTCATCAACTGCTGTTTTAGCACCAGGACAAGTCAAAAAACCATAATCATCAACTACAATCGCACCACCAACTGATAATTTCTTAGAGAAAAAGTTTAAGCAGAAGCGAGTGGCTTCATATACATCAACATCTATATGAACTAAACCTAAATTTTTTATAGGTAAAGATTTTGCAGTTTTTGTAATATCGCCTTGTACAATATTCACATTAGGAAATCCAGATAGATAATTACTTACATCATCTATTGAAACGCTACTGAAACTTCCTACTTGATGCCAACCATCGCGTTCTGGATCGACATTACTATGACCAGTAAATGTATCACAAGAAAAAATTTTATTGTCCTTGCCAAGTTGTTTTAACACATCAGCCATAAAAAAACTTGAACCTCCTCTGAAAACCCCAATTTCTACAACATCCTGATCTTCTTTGAGTTGGTACAATAGCTGGTGAAGGGTATATAAACGATCATAACCCAAGTAAGTTCTTTCAGTTTCTATGACTTTTTTTGCGCAATCAGCAAAAATAGGTAATGTTCGTATATCCTGTTTTTTATATGCATTATACCAAAGATACTTATATTTTAATCCAAACATAATTAATTCCTCAATATTTCGAATTCAATATAATTTATCTTTCACCCCAAATGATAGGACAACGATTCTATTTAGCATCAAAAATTTCATACTTATTACCAATAAACTCAGCACCACGTTTCTTAATGGGTTTAGCAGGAACACCACCAACAACAGTATAACAATCAACATCCTTAGTAACAACAGCGCCAGCACCAACAACAGCACCATTATGAAGATGAACACCTCTAGTAATTACAGCATGAGCACCAATCCAAACATCATCATCAATAACAATATCACCACCAACATGAGGTTGCTCTTTCATAGGCATACCAAGATTCATACCATGGTCTGAAGCACGAATAACAACATAAGGACCAATCATAACATTATTACCTATTCTAACATGACCGCCCTTAGCATTGATAAAAACACCGACATTTAAACTAACATTATCCCCAACCTCAATATCTCTCAGCCCCAATAAAGTACACATCTTAGATACCTTAAAATCTTTACCACATTTACCTAAATGTTTCCTATAATACATATACCTGATTTTTTCCTCAAAACCTAACAAAGATATCATTTCTTCTTAAGCTCCTACAGCTCTTTCTTAATATCTTGTAACTCTTTATACATCAACAAATAAACAGGACTATACAAAGCAGAAATCTCATAAGACCTACGAGCAAGACCAAAAACACGATAAGTTATAATACCAAACATAAAAATAAAAAAAATCAAAAGAATGGTAATAAGAGAAGAATAAGCAACAGGCAACTGATAATCAATATTAATCCAATTAAAAAAATTATTAATATTCTCAATACTATTAGGCACTAATGCAGTAAAAATAATTATAGACTGCAATATAGCAAAATAAGACAAACTTTCGGTCCAAGCCATTTTCATAAAAACAAAATAATCCCTAAATTTCTTGCCACCTTTCCTATCTGACTTAAGAGAAAGTTTAGGACTAAGATTATCGGTAACGTCAGTAAGTTTCCGCTTAAATTCATAAAAATATTCGTCTTTCATATCTCAATTCACCCTCACAAACATAATTAATTCCTAAATATTTCAAATTCAATATATTTAGGACGTGCAATCAATATTTTGTTAAAATATGTTTCTCTTCCGTTTTCTATCTATTAGTTATATTTTCTGAATACGGCTTTAACAGGCGTACTTCTGAGATATTTTTTCACACCTTCATCTAAAGCTTTTTTATAGGTCTCTAAAGAATTTGCTATCGCATGCAATGTTGTATCGAGTTCTTTTTCCTTGTGTGAATACGAGTTTGCTATCCAGGGGAATAATATGTTGTGTTTTATCATTTCTTGCAGGAAAAGTGTTCGAAATTCATAGGAGGGTTTGCCTTTCTTATCTTTAGCAACAAAATTCAATCTACCGGGAAATCCTTCGAAATAAAATGCATCTTGAGTTCCTATTTCCTCAGATATTTTATTTCCTTTTTGTATCAGCCGCTCATTATATTTCCATAGATGTGCAAGCACGTTATGTTTACGATAAAAATCTATCGTAGCCATCATTGCTCCAAGACCAGACATTGTGGCACCAAATGTAGTAGAAATCAAAAAAACACGCTCTTGGTTATGTTTTATTCCTCCTAGTTCCATAACCTCTCGTTTTCCTAGGAGTGCATCTACAGCATATCCATTTGCAATTCCCTTTCCTACAGTCACGAGATCTGGTGTAAATTTATATCGTTTATATGTGGCAAAACCGACTCTGAAACAACAGGATACCTCATCAGAAATAAGTAACGCATCATGTTTATGAGTAAGCTCTTCAACTTCATTTAAAAAACCTTCGTTCGGTTCGATATGTGTTGTCGGTTCGGTGATTACGCATGCAATCTTATCTTTATAATCAAGGAAAATTTTCTTCAAAGAATTGATATCATTGAACCGAAAATTTTTTGTTAGCTGAGAAATCTCCTCAGGTACACCACGGTTCATCACTGTATCACCAATAAACCAGTCATCATATGAAAAAAACGGGTGATCGACACATCTAACAACAAGTTTTCTACCTGTAAAAGCCCGTGCAAGTTTCACCGCAGCAGTCGTGACCGCCGAACCGTTTGTCGCAAACTTCACCATATCCATATTAGGAAATAATGTCAAGATTTTCTCAGCTGCATTTAGTTCAGTCATTGATGCCTTTGTCAAATTATTGCCCCTCCTGATTTCTTCAATTGCTGCAGCATCTATTTCTTTTTGTGCGTATCCGATAGTGACTGCTCGCAGTCCCATTCCATAGTCAAGATAACGATTTCCATCAGAGCCTAAGACATACGCACCTTTCCCTTTTACTAGAACCGCTGGTGCATTCTCAGGGAATTGATCATCACCTCTGCTGTAGGTATGAGCGCCTCCAGGAATTAATGAATGAATTTTCTCTTTTAATTTTTTATCAACTATCACTTTTTTCTAGCACTCCTAAATGATACGTGAATTTTTTCATCAGAACTTTTCTCAGAAGATTCAAGTAGTCTTAAAATCTTCAAGTCGTCATCTAAAGAGTATAGGTACGACTCTTTTCCTTTGATGGCATTAACGAAGTTTTTCATCTCCTCGATATACATATTTTCTTTGGCAACATACCCTTTTTCCTTAAATCCTCTTTTTTCTTTGAATTCAATCCATCGTTTTTTCTTAATATCGTAGAGTCGTACAACATCACCAAGCCAATCCCATTCAATAGTTCCCTCATCGCCAACTACTCGTAATATCCTTGTGGGTGTTCGTGAGATTACCTCTACAAGAAGATGACCCAATATACCATTTTCAAATTCAAAAATAACCTGATAGACATCATCGATATTGACTGGTAAATCAGAAGTTTTTCCCTTCAAACAAGAAATTTTTTTGACATCCCCAAAAATCCAAGTGATCCATTCCATTTCAAATGGAACCATTTCCCTAGTTGCAGAGGTCTGACGCCGTCCAACATAGAACTTCGAGATAGGTTCCCATGGATGCCAATCCGGCAAGTACTGGCCCATATGGTATGTCAATGTAGAGATCGTACCAATCTTTCCGTCATCAACTAATTTTTTAATTTTTCTAACAGATTCATTAAAACGAAATGTAGCCGATGGTGCAGCGATAATGGCTTTTTTTTTGCACATTTTAATCAAATTTTCCACACCTTCTGTGAGGACTCCTGCCTCACAAAAAAAATGCTTATTATTTTTCGCTGCCAGCACCTCATATTCTATATGATGATTTGGGGGTGTGGAGATGATAAGTGCATCCGGGTTTTCTCTTAGCGCTTTTTCAATATTATCAAAAGTTCTTATTTGGTATTTTTGTTCGCATTCCTCTCTTCTTTCTTTTTTCATATCGAATCCGATTATATTTTTCTCACCAAGGTAAAGAAGATTTCGAATACGTCGTTTGCCCATCGATCCCAATCCAACTACAAGGAATTTCATTTTCATCACCTGTGCATTTTTAGTTTTATATTTTTTTGTGCTTCTATCCGTTTCATATATTTTTCTTGCAAACTACTGTTTATCTTCATAATTTGAGGAGTTTTTTTCAATAAAGTAATAATCTCTTGCAAAGTAAAAATCTCTCCAGGTTTGTACAATCTATCAAAAATTTCTTTAAAAAATTGAAAATCTTCCGGATAATCAAGTGTCATACGTATATCAGGATATTTAAACTCATATTCTGGCTCCAATATACTCACTTTGAATAAACCCGTCTCTGTGAAATATCCGCCCCATACCTCAGCCACTCCGTCTTTCAATTCCCAGACTTTTTTTAATGCTTCAAATTTTATTCCGTGAGCTGTAATACCAAGTGGTAAACCGCGGTAAGTGATATAATCAGCATTTGTCTTTTTTAATGTCTGTATTATCTTATCTATATGATAAGGATCACAAAAGATATCATCGCCATCAACAATGATAACCTTGTTGATTTTAAAATATAACGCGGCATGATAATATCTATCAATTTTGTCTTCTTCGCTGCCCTGAAAGAAATCAATTTTATTTTTCTTTGCTATTTCAGTTAATATTTTATCCTCAGAATTAATAGTAGTGCAAAGCACTATTTTATCAGCGAGTTTAGCTAATTTTAGTCTATCGATTAAATGTTCAATTACAGTTTTTCCTTTTATCTCCAGTAATGCTTTCCTTGGAAGTCTCGTAGAGCCGATTCTTACTGTTAAAAAAATTGCATTCGTCATTTTAATCACATCACAGAGTCCCAGGTTATTCCCTCATCTTTTTTGATATCACGTTTTGCCATTTTTCCTATTAAACGTTTACTTTCTTTAGGAGAGATACCAGCATCTGATCTTTTAAATGCGATCATTTCTTTTTTAATAACATCTTTAGTTTTAATCGGTATACGTGCTACTGTTTTCTTTCTTGATACTTCACGATATTTTATCTCTGCGGAAGAAAGTGGCTTTAATGTCGATGACCCGAGAGCTGATTCCGTCATTCTAACATAATCTACCAATGTTTTGAATTCTTTTGGGTTTAGAGCTGCTTCGAAATCTTCTCCTTTTTTACCTCGGTCATAGGTTACATGTTTTTCTATTAAATTTGCCCCAAGTGCCACAGCAAGTAATGGTGCAATCAATGCAAAATCAATATCTGCATCTACATGGTCTGCGCTACCGATAGGATATGAAAAACGCTGTTTTAATGTATGTATTAATCTAATATTAGTATCAGCAATTGCTGTTGGATAAGATTGTATACCATGTAAAAAGACAATATGTTCATTACCTGTATCATTAATGAGATGTACAACTTCTTCTATTTCTTCTAAAGTCGCACCTCCCACCCTAAGTATGATAGGTTTCTTTCGTTTTGCAATTTCAGAAACCATATCTTGTTCATCAAAACAGGATGACGCAATGACATGTATATCAACATCTAATTCATCCGAGAATCTTACACTATGAATATCATTGCACATCGCACAATTAATAAGTTTACGTTTCTTTGCATATTTAAATAACTCTTTCCAATCGTCCTCATTAAGATTAATTTTTTCTAAGTAATCATAAATACTAGGCCCAGTTTTTCCTGTGGAAATCGTCTGTCCGCTTTTGGCTCTGTAATCTTTCGTCATATAATTTTCCAGGGAGGTAATATGCATGCTAATGGCATCTCCACCGCCATCAGCAACTGCGTCAATAATTTTCTTGGCGTTTTCAACAGAACCATCATGGCTCCAAGCCATTTCACCGATGATAAAAGTCGGATGATTTTCTCCTATCTTCTTTTTAGATATCGTGATCTCTACCATGTGTAATTCCCCTAATTTGTTATTCCTCTATATATTAGACTGTTTAATCATATCTTCAATCAAGTCGCAAACTCTCTCTGTCGATTTTCCATCTTGTATATAGGCATATTTATAGATGTAAGTATCGCGATTTTTTGCCAGACTTTCCCTTGCTTGCTCATTTTCCAAGAGTTCTTGTATGGTTTTTTTCAACTCTTGCTCTGTTCGTGTACGTATAGCTGCACCCTCTGATGCATAATCGACAGGGGGTTTTTCCATAAACTGACATAGAATAATTAATGGTTTCTTTAAAATCATCGCCTCAATACCCGTAGTAGAAAAGCATAGAAGTACTATATCAGAAACATATAGTATCTGATGAATGTCAAAATCTCGTACGACAATACACTTTCTACCTACATCTCTTGCTATAGATTCATACAATAAAATATCTTGCTCTGCAGGGTGAACCTTTATTACGAATTGTACTTCCGGGAAATTTTTCATAACTTTGCAGACAACTTTAGCCATCATTCCATTTTTTTGAGGGGAGAGATTTTCAGTTGCAAATACAACAATCTTTTTATTTACATCTAGATCAAGTTTACGACAAATCAAGTCTTTGCTAAAAAAAGTATCAGTGTTTACCAATTTATCATAAACTGGAGAGCCAGTAACAATCAGTTTATCCGAAGGTACACCGCATGTTTTCAGAATGATATCTTTGGCCATCTGACCAGTAACTGCCATCTTGTCAACCATAAAATCACCCTGTTCATGTTGGAACCCAACAATTCCTATTTGTAATCTTAATGATGGAAAAAAAAGTCTTTTACCTAGTAGTATAAACGCTCTTTCGAACAATGGGCCATCTGTCATAACTACAACAATATTCGGTTTTCTAAAAATAAGAAATCTCATTAAATACGAGAGTAAAAATGGAGCACGTGCAACAAGTTTATTTTTTTTATTTTCTTGTTTTTTAGTTTTATTATATGATGTTTTATTTTGCTTTTTGAATGAATTAATTTTCTTTTCTATTCGAACTAAAATTTCACCTATGGCCTCAAATCTCAAAGTTTTTGTTCTCCATCCGCGTCGCTGTAATTCTTCAATTACTGGTTTTACAACATAGTAATGATTATTTCGAGAGCAAAGAATAATTGCGGTATTTTGATATTGTTTTTTTGTGTTAGTATAATTACTTGACATATCTTTTATTTTCACTTCCAGATAAGTTTTTGCGATCTTTTTGTATGATTTTCATGAATTCTCTGAAATTTGTCATAGCATCTGGTTGATAGTATTGTATAGATTTTTTAGCTGCGTTTTTGGAGAATTTATCGTAATCTGAAAATATAATATCTAATATCTGCAGGTAGTGATCGGCAGTTTTAACTATAAAAGAAGAATTCTGATCGATAATTTCTTGGATGTTTTCTGTATAACCTCCACCTATATCGATAATAATATTAGGAATTCTGAAAGCAAGAGCTTCTATAGATGATGTTGAGAATACCGTTGAATGAACATTAGCTATTTTGAAGAGTTCGTATGTATTTATGTATTTATCAGTGACATAAATATTATCTATTTTTTTAAGGTTTGAATAATCTTTTTTATCAGCAGGATGCGGTTTAAAAATAATACCGATTGGCGTAGTATATTGTTTTAACAAATTCGATAATTGAACAGTAAAAGTCTCTACAGCTGGTGAAATATGAGATAAATAATCAGAAGTAATGAGAATGGTTCTCTGATATTTGGAGAGAAAAATTTTCATATCCTTGGTAAATTGTGGCTTATCGTCTTTTACTTTCTCCAAATATGGAAAACCCATTGTAAACACTTTTTCGGGATCGAAAATATTTCCTTTTTTGATTATCTCACTATAAATCTTTCCATAGGTGAGCATATATTCAGGGACGCAGTCTCTGTTATCTGATTTTATTGCTTTAACATAGCCTGGTATATATTTATTGAGGAAACCGTGTTGTATTTCAACAGAAGGGATATTGAGTTCTTTACATGCCTGAGAAAGAGCCATAGGGAACCGGCCGTATCCACATCTTATAAACACAACTTGGGGTCTCTTTTTTTCTAAAATTTTTCTCAAAAGGTTTTTCATATTGAAAAATATCACAATCGATTCGATGATATATTTTTGTAATTTTTCTTCATCGACTGCATGTTTAGTAGATATTTCCTTTATTATATTCTTTAAAGCATCATTGTTAATTACGGATGGTTTTCTTTTAAAAAATCTATATAATAATATATTCCAAAATGCTGATGATTTAATTGGGATACTCATAGGTACATAGTATTTTGAATAAATTTTTCCCTCATATCTTCTTCGATATCCCTGTTCGTTCGGCCATTCAAAAACACAAAAATTTTCTCCAAGTGCGTCGTAAAGTGGATCCATATATATGTCGTAGGATGTTCCTCTCCAGAGTTTTCTGCTTTCTGTCCCTGAAAAACCCCAAAATTCAATATTATTAGGATATTTCATAGTTAAGCTTTCCAATATAAAATGAGGGAGAGATATCTTTTTCAAATCTTGCTGCTCTAATCCGTTAAAAGATACATTATCATATCTTTGAAAATAATAAAAAATCATTATGCGCATCAGATTCCATAGTCGTGTTCCATCAGAGAGTTTTATAGAATCAACGGGATATCTTTCTTCCAATTCTCTTAGTAATTCGAAAGCATGAACATGAAGTTTAAGGTTCTTCTTTTCTTCCATCATATTTTAATTTCTCATTTTTGTCAAATAAAATTCTTTTTTATCTAAAAATTTCTCCTCATTTAAGATTGCTAAGTTGTAGACAATTTCAGATTATTTAATACTTTTTTAAGTCTCTTTGAATAAGTATCTTCATCATAATAGATGTAATATCTTAGTTGCTCCAATATATTTCCTTTCTTAATATCCTTGGTGATATCATATACATTCATGAATGATTTTCCGAAATCCTTTTTGTTTTTACACATTATCATTCCATCTAATGTTTCTATGCCATTGAAATGGTCATATTTTAAAAGATTATGCGGACTTGTGATATGTACACCATCATCATAAGCGATAACCAAAACTGGTCTTTCAAAAATTGCTGCTTCCAAAGTCATCGTTGAGAGGGGACATATAACAAATCGTGCATTATGTAAGAGAGACGGATAATACTCAAGAGATGGAAGAAAATTAGATGTTCTGAATAAATTTAAATTATCATTTTTAACCTGTTTGGAGTATACCTCCATCATTTGATTATCTAAAACTATGTGTTTGAATTTCTCGGGTTCAAATTTATCAAAACAAGATCTAAGCGACCTCCAAGGGTGAGGTCTATATATAATTTTAAAATTTTTAATATTTGCTTTTTCTATTGCATCATCGAGAATTCTTAATGCAGATATCTCATCAAAAGGAACTGCACATCCTGCAAATAAAGCATAATCAAACGAATAATATGATTTCAAAGTTTCTTTTTTAATATGGAAATAACTATCAAACGTGGGCACACCTATTTCAAAAACTCTAGAAGATGAAATTCCATGAATTTTTTCTGCAAATTCTTTGCTTTGAGATCCCCAAACGCAGAGGTAATCTGGATTTATAGGATATACTATTTTACTGGATAGATTGTCCCATCCGTTAATTAGATGCATGACAGGAATATGAAGTTTTTTACAGATATTTGTGGCATCGGTTCCAAGAACATCTGCTGCAGAAGATGGCACTAACACAATATCTGGCTTTAGTTTTTTAATTACTTCATATAGATGTTTATTGTAACCTAAGAGTCTCATATAAAGAGATAACATTGGTTTCTTAAAAGTGCGAGATGACAGAAATGCAATAGTATGAAGAATTTTGTATGGAGTTGGAACTGATGAATGAAGGAGTCTTTCGGATCTAAATTTAAATGATGATGATTTTGATTCATATGTAAATGTAAGAAAAGGAAAGAACAAATAAAGAAAAATGGTATTTCTCCATTTTTTTTCTTTGATGGTCGCTAGATAGTTTTTTTTGTTTTTGAGTTTTGAAATATGTTTGACGTTATCTGAAGCTACATAATATGTCTCATTATCTTCTATTTCAGAAAATGCACCGGTTTGAATGAAATTTCGTATATACAAATCATTAGATATAACAATCAATTTTTTCACTAGCAATCACCTATTATTTTTTAATAAAGTTATGTTTCATCAATAATTCTGCAAGTTGAAAATCAAGTGATGTATTAACGTCTAAGGATTCATATTCATCCATAATAAACGGTATAATATTTTTCCCCGTGATAGATTCTTGTTCCCATATGTTTTTTGGTCGAGTAACATCTATCGATGCGTTTTGGATGTATATGGTAGGGAGTAGTTGATAACTCAACGTATGTGCCTCCTTTGGTTTTTGTTGTGGAGGGATAAGTGATTTGAGATAATTCTGTTCAATAGTCCACATTTTATAGGGATGTTCTGAACATAATGTAACTGATCTAACTGAATCTGCTTGAGAATTATTGAGTAATAATTCAATTGCTCTATCCACAGACTCTGTTTTCCTAAACGGAGATGTAGGGAATAGCTTAACAATCATATCGGGCTCATAATTTTCATTTTCTTTAAGCCAAGATAAAGCATGTTTAAAAGCCTCCAGCTCTGTCGATGTATCTTTTGATATATTATCTGGTCGCAAAAAAGGTGTTTCTGCACCGTATTTATTTGCAACTTTTGCGATTTCTTTATCGTCAGTGGAGACAATTATTCTATTAATAAAATTCGAGTGTTTCGCGCATTCTATAGTATAAGAAATCAATGGTTTCCCAGCGAGAGATTTAATATTTTTATGCGGAACTCGCTTAGAACCACCTCGAGCCAATATCAAACATAGCATTTTCATATTTTTTTCCATTAATTTTTCACCAATGAGCGGACATTATTTATTATTTCATCTACCGTCAAACCTTCTATTTTCATTAGATGAGAAGATGTTCCAACATCTGAAAAACGATCGTTTATTCCCATCCTCTTGACTGATGCATTGCCCAATTCAGCTACGATTTCACAGACAGCGCCACCTAGCCCACCGATAATATTGTGTTCCTCTACAGTAACAATTTTACCTGTCTCTGTGGCAGCTTTTTTTATTGTATCTAAATCTATTGGTTTAATTGATGCCATTTGTAAAACTCGTGCGTTTATTCCGTATTTTTGTTTGAGAATATCTGATGCGCAAACGCCTTCATACATCATGATGCCAGTTGTAATAATAGTAGCATCATCACCATCCCTCAATTTTGTAGCTTTGCCGATGTGAAATTGCTCATTATTAGTATAAACATCCTCAACATCTCCTGCACATAGTCTAATATAAACAGGCCCATAATGTTGTAAACTAGCTTTAACAATCTGCCTCATTTCTGTGACATCTCCAGGTACAAGTAAAGTCATATTTGGGATGGACCTCAAAATGGCTATATCTTCAATTGCATGATGAGTGGTACCTGCCGTACCAGTACTTATTCCTCCGTGAGAAACTATGAATTTAACATTCAGTTTAGGATATGCTACAGTTGTTCTTACTTGCTCGCAGGAGCGCATAGAAATGAAGCATGCGAAAGAATGAACAAAAGGTATTTTACCTGCAAGGGCTAAACCAGCTGCTATACCTACCATATTTTGTTCAGCAACACCAACCTCAAAATATCTATCAGGATGAGCATCGCCAAATTGTACAGACTGAGTAGAATCTTTAAGATCCCCTTCGAGAGCGATTATGTTTTTGTTTTGAGTACCAAGCTCTGCTAGATATTTACCACATTCTATACGCATAGATCTTTTAGTCATAACAACCGCATTCCTTTAGAAGTTTACACGCTTCTGCACGAGCGGACTCAGCATATTCATCTTTTACTGCCTTGCCGTGCCATTCTGCTTTATTTTCCATAAAAGAGAGCCCTTTGCCTTTGATAGTATTGGAAATAATAAGTGATGGTTTACCGGGTTTAAAAGGTACATTTTTGAGAGTTGTAACAATTTCTTCCATATCGTGTCCATTTATTTCTTTTACTTCCCAGCCAAAAGCACTCCATTTTTCTTTGTATGGTTCCAAAGTCATAATATCTTCTGTGAAGCCATCAATTTGAATTTTATTGCGATCCACAATTCCGATTAAGTTATCCAGCTTGTAATGGGCTGCTGACATTGCAGCCTCCCAAATAGAGCCCTCCTGCGTTTCGCCATCGCCCATCATAACATAGATTTTATGTTTCTTTTTATCCAATTTCGCAGCTAAAGCCAAGCCAACGCCAACAGAAAGACCATGGCCGAGAGAGCCTGTACTCATCTCTACTCCTGGAACTTTATGCATATCAGGATGACCGCTGAGAATGCTGTTGTCTTGTCTGAAGGTTTTTAGTATTTCTTTATCAAAAAAACCTCTTAAGGCCAATGCAGTGTAAAGGGCGACAGATGAATGGCCTTTACTTAAAATAAAATAATCTCGTTCGTTCCATTTTGGGTTTTTGGGATCGATCTTTAAAATTTCAAAATATAAAGCAATTAAAACATCAATGCTAGAAAATGCACCACCAGGATGACCGCAACCGGCAGCGATAAGTGCCTCAACCATAGCATGACGTGCTTCGGCGGAAAGTTTTTTCAATTCTTTTAATTTTTTTCCATCAATTTTTGTATTTGCCATTTAGATTTTCACCATTTGTAAATTGCGAATTTTGACTAATTCCGCTATAGTCCATATAAATTGTTTTCCATTCTGAAAAAACATCCAAAGCTTGTGTACCGGGCTCCCTAAAACCGTTTCCAGAATTTTTCAATCCTCCGAAAGGTATATGGGGTTCCGAGCCAAAAGTCGGGGCGTTAACATAGCAACATCCAACTTGAAGTTTATCCAATGCCAACATAGCATTGTAAACATTTGAAGTGAAAATTGATCCAGTTAAACCATAATTGACAGAATTAGCCATGTCGATCGCTTCGTATAAATCATTTATTTTGAAGACAGCCAGAACTGGACCGAAAATCTCTTCCTGAGCAAGTTTTGAATTAATATCCACATTTGTAAATATCGTAGGTTCTATAAAGTAGCCTTTTGAGAAAACTCCTTCTTTGAGAGTTTTACCACCATAAAGAAGTTTTGTCCCATCTTTTTTAGCGGTTTCGATGTAATTCATTATATTTTCAAACTGACGTTTGTTTATGATAGGGCATACTTTTGTGTCAGGATCGGTGCCGATACCAACTTTCATTTTTTTGGTCTCATCTAATAATTTTTTCATAAAATCATCATAGATTTTTTTATGAACAAAAACTCGACTGGTTGACGCACATCTCTGACCTGCAGTTGAAAATGCACCAGCTGCAACTGCTTTAGCGGCAGCATCTAAATCTGCGTCATGCATAACAATTAAACCGTTTTTACCACCCAATTCTAAAGAACATTTTTTAAGCTGTCTTCCACATTCCTCGGATATCAATTTCCCAATTCGAGTTGACCCTGTAAAAGAAATTAAATTAATATCTTTGTTTTTAACTAAGGCATCTCCAGTTTCAGGACCCATACCATAAACTATATTCACTACTCCATCTGGAAACCCGGCATCTTTGATAATTTCACCAAATAAATGCGCAGTGAAAGGAGTGTCTTCAGATGGTTTTAATACTACAGTATTACCGCAAACAATGGCAGGGAAAAGTTTCCAAGTTACTATCGCCATAGGTGCATTCCATGCGGTTATAAGCCCACATATTCCAACGGGAACTCTTTTTGTTATCGCCCAACGTCTAAAAAGAGCAGAATATGTAGTTTGACCATACATTCGCCGTCCTTCACCAGCCATAAAATAGGCTACATCGGCACTAGATTTAATGTCACCAATGGCCTCAGGCATAGTTTTGCCCATTTCACGAACAATGACTTTGGCAAGTTTATCCTGATTTTTTAACAATAACTCCCCGGCTTTGTAAATCAATTCTCCCCTCAGAGGGGGGACAAGATCACTCCAAATTGGAAAAGCCTTTTTAGCGGCTTTAACTGCCGCTTCGATATCTTTAATACCTGATTTTGGAAATAACCCGACTATATCTGAATTATCCGCCGGATTAAGGTTCTCAAAATATTCCCCCGTTGAAGGTTCCGATAGCTTACCACCAATTAAATTAAAATATTTCTCCATAAAACATTCCTACCAAGCCGTTAAGCCGCCATCCATAATTAAATTTGAACCAGTCATGTAAGAAGAAGCATCAGATGCTAAAAATAAAATGGCTCCATTATATTCATCTTCTTTAGCCATTCTGCCGAGAGGGACACGACTGCAGTACCCTTTCAAAAATTGTTTATCTTGATTATTAAAAACCCCGCCCAAAGTCAAACTATTAACTCTAACGTTATTTTTTGCCCAATATGTCGCAAGATAACGAGTTAAATTAAGTACAGCGGCTTTTGTTACAGAGTAACTAACTGGTTTAAAGAAATTTTTCCCTCGTTTTTTGAGATACTCGTAAATTCGTTGATCTGGGGAAACGCATCCATAAATTGATGAAATATTTATTATGCTCCCCCTATCATTATCAGCCATAGCTTTCCCAATTATCTGACAACACAATATCATTCCCTTAAGATTTACTGCATAGGTCTTATCCAAAGAATTTTCAGGATAGTCCTCAAAAGGACCATTTTCACCTCTATTTTTGTTTGGAGGTACATCAAGAGCGGCGTTATTTATTAGAACATGAGGGACGCCAAAAGTTGCAATAACTTTTTTCAAACCCTCTTGAATAGAGGATTTTTTTGTAATGTCAACCCTATAAATTTTGAGATTGGGGGTTTTTTTATTTGATTTGAAAAAAGGATTAAGGTCATTAGTATTAATGTCAAATACAGCTACCTTTGCTCCTGCTTCAAGAGAAGTTTTTACATATTGTGTACCAAGTTGACCCAATCCGCCTGTAACAATTACTATTTTATCGGTTAAATCAAAAAATTCATGAATATGCTTTTTTTTCACAATACCACCACTAATCACTCTTTTTTGCCGAGTATATTAAATCGCAGATTTCTCTCACTGCGCCTTGCCCACCACCTAATTTTGTTTTGTATTTTCCAAACTTTATTACATCTTTATGAGCATTAGCGACAACAATAGGTAATCCTACAAGTTTTAAACATTCGATATCATTGATATCATTCCCGACATATGCTACTTTTTCTGGCGAAATCTTCCTTTTGCCAATCTCTTTTTTTAACTGTATAACTTTATTTTTGCTTTTATTAACACAATAGATATCCAATTTTTCGGCTCTTCGATTTACAACCTCATTTTTTTCAGCAGACAAAATCATCGGTTCGACTCCAACTTCTTTTAATCTAGAAAGCCCAATACCATCATATCTATTGCAAACAACTGCCTCTTGTCCATTCTGGTTGACTATAACGCTGTTATCAGTAAAAACGCCATCAAAATCAAAAATAATAAATTTGATTTTTGAAAACTCTATTTTCATGAATTTATTCTACTCCTTTAAATTTTGATAGGGTTCTGTTTTGTAAGGTCTTTTCTGTTTTATTTTTTGTAAGAACATCAAAAGTTAAAATTGTTTCTTCTGGAAGATCGCAAAGTGTTTGCAATCCTATAACTTTATGAACTTTTGAAGGAGGTATTCCGAGACCAGGACTTTTATAATGAATGGCACCTTCAGTGATGGTTTCGCCTTTCTTTAATGCTCGACCAAGAACAATACTCTTTCCCATTTTTTCTTTTGCAGATAATTCAAAGGGATGACATTTTTTTTCGCATTCGCCTAAAGCTTCACGAATTCGATTTAAATCTCTGGTCATTTTTCTCAAACCTTGCGGCTCTAGAGAGAATCTATGGTCCGTACCTTTCATAGCACGATTCAACGTAAAGTGTTTTTCTACGACTCTTGCGCCAAAAATATATGCCACAACTGGGATAACTATGCCATTATCGTGTCCAGAGTAACCTATGATCGCATCAGGAAATTCCTTGAGATATGTATTAATGACATTAAGATGGATGTCCTTTGAGTCAGCAGGGTAGGCTGCTGTGCATTGCATGATACAAATTTCATTGATGTGTTTTTTTAAGATATGATATGCCTCTTTTACTTCTTCTATTGTAGATGCTCCGGTAGAGATGAAAACAGGTTTTTCTTTTTTAGCAATATATTCTATCAACGGGTGATTAGTAATATCACCTGAAGCGATTTTGTAAACTGGAACATCAATATCTTCAAGAAAGTCGGCGCTATCGAAATCAAATGCTGTTGCAAAAAAAACCAACCCTTTTTGTTCAGCATATCTCTTTAGTTCTTGATATTCTTTTTTCCCGAATTCCAAAGCTTCTCTATGCTCACCATATGTAGCTCCGAAGCTGTTTTCATTGTCATATAGCCTATTATACATATCTGAAGTGTACAGTTTTTTGTTATTTCTTTTTTGGAGTTTGACTGCATGCGCACCATTTGCAGAAGCTTCATCAATTAACCTTTTTGCAGTAACAATATCTCCTTGATGATTATGACCCAGCTCAGCTACAACAAAGCAGGGCGAGTTTTCAGATATTTCATATTTACCTAGTTTAATTTTACAACGCAATATTCTGCCTCCTTTGCATTAAATTAAAAGATAGAATGACTAATCATATTTTAATAATTACTATTGCTAAAAGATGAGATAAAATATGATTTTTATTTCAGGACCTTTAATTTTTCTTTAATTCAGATTTAATATACTTAAACACTTCTTTCGGGTACATAAGATTAAGAAAAAACATGAAATCCTTCTTTGTAAATTCTTTTAGAATGAATAATATTGCGAGGTAAATTCCTAATCCGACTAGGGCGAATATGGGAAGATCGTACCATCGAACTACTTGAATAAACGGCAAGCTTAGAAAATATATGGCCACGCCCATTATAGTGCCTGCGAAGAGATGCATAGGTGTGTGAATCTGAATAATCTGAATTCCTATGAGTTTCTTTGCAGCAAGTCGCAGACTGACGAAGGCAAAAACACATGAAATTAATGTTGCGATTGCTGAACCAGTTGGGCCGTTGATGCCCATCCATGATAGTATGCCATCTCTTGGAACGAATAAATAATTGAGAACGATGTTTATTATCCATGTAACAATCCCTATCTTTGCAATGATTTGTGGTTTGTTTATCCCGCTGATTAGAGACATGTAGGGAACGTTTAAATCTGATAGTAACATGAAAAATAGAAGTACGATAAATATTGGTATTGCTGGAAAAAATGCACTGGTAAGCATTATGTTTATAACAGGTTTAACGAAGACAATAAGAACTACAATAACTGGGATGGTGACCATAGATATATAACGTTCTGCTAGTCTTGCTGTTTTTTTGATGTTTTCTAAATCATTTCGCGCATGATATTCTGATAGTGTTGGGAATAGAACAACACCGACAGCCCCCGAAAACACAAGAACGACTTGCAGAATTTGCTGAGTTGAAAAATAGTAGCCTACTTCTTTCGATGTCCAGAAATAACCTATAAGAATTTTATCAATGTTTAGTGAAACTACTCCAAAAAATGATATTAGCATCATTGGCAAAGCAAATGAAAAATAACTTTTTGCGTATGCTAGTTTTGGTCGTTTTATTGGATATTTTCTAAGGAAAAATATGCCGATAATAAGAGAGGTCAATCCTCCGAAAACATAAGTCATGCTCAAAGATCCAATGGGATGTAATGAGATGAAAGTCCTGATTGGTTGAAGTATGCTTGGCCATGCACCAACAGGATATATTGCTCCTATTCCCGCGATACTGGCGCCTGCAAGTGCGACAAAAATAAAGATAGGGGCTTTGACTATACTTTCAGATGTGGCAACGAGTTGCCTTTTAACAATTTCTTTTTTCCCTTCAAATGTCACAAGTGCAATATTGGAGAGATTTATGACGATATAATATGCTAAAATGACAAAAATAACTGATTCTGTTGTTGCATCAGAAAACTGATTTTTCAATAGATATTTTGACACGTAAATAAATGTAAGTACGCCTATAGTCATCACAGTAGT
>Ga0105099_10000584_pt1 | contig 24588 bp, 24 predicted proteins | sample PPLLak3cmMay2015_2_FD_79138 | JGI IMG/M metagenome (GOLD analysis project Ga0105099, IMG submission 79138) | Freshwater sediment microbial communities from Prairie Pothole Lake near Jamestown, North Dakota, USA - PPLs Lake P8 Core (1) Depth... | ecosystem: Environmental > Aquatic > Freshwater >... | reverse complement strand
TCACAACAAAGCGCGTTTCGTCGGCTTTGCCGGCATTATTTGCTATGAGCAAGGTAATCAAACTGCCGATGATGAAAACCCAGGAACTTGACAAAGTCATCCCCTATGAAGCAGCAGATTTTTTTCCGGTTCCGGTCAACGAAATGAACCTGGATTGGCACGTAATAAATTCCATTCCCGCCTCCGGCTCAAAAGGAGAACTTGAAGTTTTGGTTATCGGCGCTCCTAAAAATCTGGTTAATGATTACATTGAGGTCATAGAAAATGCCAACTTGGAATTGGTTGCCCTCGAAACCAAACCAATATCCGCCGCCCGAGCCGTAACCTTGAATGAAAAAGATGCTGTGGCGCTGGTTGATATCGGCGAAAACATCTCAAGTGTTTCTATAACCGATAAAGGACTGATCAAAATTACTTCGACAATCAATATCGGCGGCGGCACAATGACTAAAGATATCGCGAGCGGATTAGGTATTAGTGTTGAGGAAGCCGAAATAATGAAAATCAGCGACGGACTGGAACTCGGTAAGAAAAATGCCAAGAATTTAGCCATTATTAAAAATCTTAAATTAATTATCCAGGAAATTTACGATAACATTAAATATTACCAGACACGCATCAAAAAAAATACCAAAGTCAGTAAAATAATATTATTCGGCGGAGGCGCTGAACTTAACCATATTGATAATTTTATCGAGAAAGAATTATCAATTCCCACCAAACTGGCTAACCCCTGGGAAAAAATCAAAGCCAAACAAAGTGATATCCCGGCACCAAAATACATTTTGAAATATGCTACGGCCATCGGCTTGGCAATGAGGGAATTGTAATATTGTATTCCCAACCACAGATTCTATTCACTAATCCCACTGATAAGAATTGGCAATGAGGGAATTGTAATATTGTATTCCCAACCACAGATTCTATTCACTAATCCCACTAATAAAAGCATGAAATATTTATTCGAAAACCTCACTAAAACACTTATTGGAATGATATTCGAGACATATAACAGCTTAAAATTCGGCTATCAAGAGAAATATTATCAAAAAGCATTCGAGTTATTATTAAAAGAAAGAAATATTAAATACAAGAAAGAATTATCCGTACCAATTGTTTTTAAAGAAAAAATAATTGGAAGGTATTATATTGATTTCTTGATTGACAATAAGTTGATTATCGAGTTTAAAGTAGGCAACGAAATTAAAAATCAATACATTCAACAGGTTTTATCCTACTTGAAATCAAATAATTTAAGGTTAGGAATCATAGCATTATTTACCAAAAGGGGTGTAATAATAAAAAGAATTATTAATTAATCTGTGCGATCTGCCTGCCCCGTATAAGACGCTTCAGTGTGATTGAATAAAATTCAATAAACTGAAAGAAGTTATACTGGGGTGAATAAAATCAGTGGTTAAGGCTACATTATGATAAAGATAAATCTTCTGCCAATTGAAAGAAAAGAGCGCGAACATGCTGCCAAACAAAATTTGGGTTTTTTGATTGTGATAATCAGCATTTTTGTGATTTTAGCCATTTTGATAATGGTGCTTTTTGCCGCCAACTATACCTTGAAATTACAAATTTCAAGCGTTCAGGGCTCCATCGAAAATACCATGGCTTCCATGAATTCAACAATCGAATTAAAAAACAGGGTGCTTTTTATCAAAGACCGGGCGGCAGAAATGAGCAAGATGCAAAATAAAAACATTGTCTGGTCCAAATTGCTAGCCGATATCACCCGAGCCACCCCCGACCTTGTAACTCTTACCAATCTTGCATTTGATACCAAAAAAACACCGAATATTCAAATTACCGGCTTGACCTTATCAAGATCGGATGCGGTAATTTTTCAAAGCGAACTGGAAAAAATTACCACAATAGAAAATATTATTTTCAAATCTTCAAAAGAAATAACAAGCGACGACATCACATCCACAGATTTTATTCTTACTGCCGATCTTAAAAACAGCAAAAGCAATTAATATTTTGGAATTTTATGATAATTTATAACAAAAAATTTTGGACAATCCTTGTTGTAAGCTTAATTCTTTTTTTGGGTGTTAATTTATTTATTACCAAGCCGGTTATTTTTGATATCGTCGCCAAAATTAAAATATTAAAAGAGGAAAATCAGAAGCTTAGCGACCTGAAAAATCAGCAAAACAAGGAATCTGCCCTATCCAAACAGAAAAATAAAATCGACGAACTATATAATAAAACATTAATATATTTGCCGAAAACTGCCGACAGCAGCGATTTCATCGTTCAAATTGAGGCAATCGGCAATCTCAACCATCAGGATATCAGCGAATTAACATTTGCCATACCGAGTGATACCGGCCAAAATTCCGAAAGATCTGGAACTGCCGCAAGTGCCGAAAATCAAAATACAAAAAGCGATGCTAATGCAGACTCTGCCGGACTCAAGGAAACCAATTTTAATTTTACCCAAACCGGAGAATTTTCCGGGCTTCGTAAATTTATTGACAACATGGAAACCATGAGCAGAATGCACTCCATCCAATCGCTTGTCATCAATATTGGCATTAACGGCCTCCTGGAAACCAAAATCAATGGCTCAATCTACAGCAAATCGTCGACGACCCTTGTGCCTGATGATATAAATCTTACCGACAAAGAAATCAAAACGATTGATTACTTCATGCATTTTGGCAAAGCAATAACTCCTTCAGATGAAGCCACTCCCGATAACGGCCGGAGCGACCCTTTCACAGCACCCTAAAGACTAACATAAATTTCTAATTTCTAATTAACCCCTGTAGTACAAATCTTAGATTTGACTACGGGGCAGGCCTAATTGACCTAAACAAATCCCAATGTCTAATTTTTAAATTACTAAATACTTTTTTAGACATTATTTATTGGACATTAGACATTATTTAGACTAATTAGAGTAATTAGAATAATTAGGTCAATTTAAAAAACCTCTCGCCGCAATGAGAGGTTTTTTATTAACAAAATCAATTACATATTAGTTCTCTTTCATCGGCGGATTGCCTTTGGTTTTAGCGATGGCATCTTGAATTTTCTGCACTACGTCTCCAACCTTGGTTTCCGATTTCAAAATAAAATCAGAAGCGCCTTCCGCCAACCCTTTTTCCTTATTGGAGTCCTGGACCAGAGCAGTTAATAAAATAATGGGGATCTCTTTTGTTTCCATAGTTGACTTGAGAGTATGAAGAACATCGAAACCGTTGACCTTGGGAAGTAAAATATCGAGAAGAATGCAATCCGGAATATTTTCTTTGGCAAGCGTTATTGCCTCGTCGCCGTCGGTTGCGGTAATTACCTCGAATCCCTTGGTAACCAAGTTCTCCTTGTACATGTCAAGCAGTGTCTGGTCGTCATCAACCACCAATACCTTTAATTTTTTTGCTTCATCCATATTATCCTTTCTAATTTAAACATATAAGCATTTAAACATGTGAACATTTGAATTTTAGAAATTTTTATTATTTGTTTATATGTTTAAATAATGCATAATTCTATTTCGCGGATTTTTCCATTTTTTCTTTTCTTTTCCTGATTACATTTTCGATTTTAGTGATGACTTCCCCCGGCATGGTCTCGGACTTGATGATATAATCATCAGCCCCTTCGGCAAGCCCTTTTTCTTTATTGGATTCCTGGACCAAAGCCGTCAGCATGATTACGGGAATATCTTTGGTTTCAGTGGTATTTCGAATATTTTCCAGCACATCAAATCCGTTGACATTCGGCATCATGATATCAAGAAGAATGCACTGCGGCAAATATTCAACTGCCAGTGCCAGCCCCTGCTGGCCGTTTAAACCGGTTTTAACTTCATAGCCGCCGGCTTCCAAGCGCTCTTTATACATGTCTAATAGTGTCGGGTTGTCATCAACAATGAGTATTCTAGTTTTAGGTGCTTCGTCAGACATTGTCCCTCCTAATAATTGATATTGACTACATTTTAATATAACACTAAAAAGCAAAAACTTGTCAAGACATAAAATATGTCATTTATAAACAAATCAACAGCGAAATGATTTTTATTTGCCCTTTTTCGCTTTGATGACATCTTCAATTTTGGCAATAACCTCGCCGGGCATGATTTCGCTTTTTATGAGATATTCATCAGCGCCTTCGGAAAGGCTCTTTTGCTTGTGCGTATCCTGCACCAAGGCAGTCAGCATGATTACGGGAATATTCTTGGTCTTTTCGTTTGACCTCACCGCCGAGAGCACGTCATAGCCGCTGACTGTTGGCATGAGAATATCCAATAGGATGCAGTTGGGCATATATTCCTCTGCCTTGGCGATTGCCTCCTTCCCGCCGGTTGCAGTCACCACTTGATAGCCGCTTTGCTCGAGCCGCTCCCGATACATGTCAAGCAAAGTTTCATCGTCGTCAACAGCAAGAATGATTGTTTTAGGCTTGTTTTCGTCCACTTTAACCTCCGTTCATTAATCTTGCAACATCTATATTATATCATATATGTCAATCGGGTGATTATTTTTTCTCCAACAGTTTTGGATTCGGTTTATTCGATTTATTTTTTTCAAGCTTGATTTGTCCGGCAGTTGCCAGTTTTAAATAAAGCGTAAATGTCGAGCCCCTGTTTTCCTGTGACTTGACTTTAATATCGCCGCCCATTAGCCGGGCATATTCCCGGGAAATATAAAGCCCGAGTCCGGTGCCGCCGTCGCATTTTTCGGCGCCGTTTGAGGCACGGAAAAACTTCTGGAATAATTGTTTCTGCTCATTCTCGGGAATTCCGATGCCTTCATCCTTGACATGAACTGCAATATAATTAGCATCCTTGAAACTAATCTTGTCACAGCCGATTTCGATTGTTCCCTTGTCGGAATATTTGATGGCATTATTTATCAGGTTTGAAAGTATTTGGATGGTTTTGTCTTTGTCGGCATATACATAGATTTCTTTGTGGCTGCAGACAAGTTTAATCTTCATTTTTCTGTTTTTGATTTTGGCGCTGGCAAGCTCGCCGATATCGTCGCGGATTTCTATTAAATTAAAGGCGCAATTTTTTATCACTATGCGATTCTGCTCAATGCGGGAGACATCCAGTATTTCCTTGACTAAACCAGCCAATCTCTTAGACGAAGAAAAGATTTTCGACAAGTAGTTTTCCGATTTATTATCCAGTTTTGCCATCTTGTCGTCCAAAATCATAGAAGAATAGCCTTCAATGATTGATGTGGGTGTTAAAAGTTCATGGCTGGCCATGGAAATAAACTCGTTTTTAATGTTGTTTTCCAGTATTAATCTCTTGTTTGATTCTTCCATATCAATTCGCTGGCGCTTTATTTCCCCGGCCATTTTATTAACCGCTTCCGATAATCGGCCGACTTCGTCCCTTGATTCAACCGGAATTTTGATGTCATAATTCCCTTCTGAAATTTTATTAACCGAATCAACCAGATTATTATAACCCGACAAAAACTTTTTATAGATAAAATATAGCGCAAGGCCAAAAACCAGAACGGAAACAAAACACATTATCGCTAAAGTATTAATAACATTTTGGGCAATGGCGTTTCTTTCCGACATGTTCTTGACATTGAAAACAATTCCGCTTATTTCGTTTCCTTCCATAACCGGAAATCCCCCGCAGGCCAGCGCCTTGCCGTTTATATTTATCCGCTTGTTGATTTTACTGCCGGTTGACAAAGCGTTGATATTTGCCTCATTCACGCAATTTTCCCATCCCTCAATCGGCGGCAGATTGGAAACTATCACATAATTTTTAAATTTATCCCAAGTATCAATTTCTTTTCCGACGGTATTTAAATAATCACTTTCCATCGTGTTGTTTTTTTCGGCAAGATACAAAACATTTGTGGACTCTGCCTCGCTGACCATTTCCACAAAATGATCAATGCCTTCGGAAAATTCAACATATCCCAGCAGTTTGCCGCTTTCAAAAATGGGAGCGACCACGCGGATTGCAAAAACGGTCTTTCCGAGCTCCAGGCCGCTTGTCATGATTTGCGTTTTCTGGGTTTTCAAAAAACTTTCCCGAGTAATTTCGTCGCCAAAGGAATTTTTGTCGTTCATTCTCAAAAATACCTTGCCGCCGGTATCAATAAATATTATATTTTCCAAGCCGTTATTGGTAACAAGCCGGGTATAAAGAGGCAATACTTTTTCGTAGAGCGCTTCGCGATCTTGAGTTGCATAAACGCTTTTGATAGCATTGTCACTTGTAAATATTCTCGCGGATGCCGTCAGCGTGTTGGTGTCGCGGTTGACCAGATTCTCAAAATCCTTTTCGGTCGTATTATTGTTGATTTCAATATCGCGGTTTAAAAAATCATTTACATTGACATAGCCGAATATAAAAAAAGCAGCGCACAGTAAAATAATGCTTACGATTTGGGTAAAAGATAATCTCGTGCTGATTGAATAATTTTTTAGCATAAATTAATAAATTTCTAATTGATCTAATTGACCTAATGTCTAAAAAATAACTAATGCCTAATTGTTCTAATTTCTAAAAAATATTTAATAACCAATAATCAATATCAAAATAATTATCTAAGTGAATTATTAATATTGTTAAACTTAAATGAGGCGCTTATACTTCTTGCCAAAGTATTCCAGATTTTTCTTTTAAAATCATACTTATTTTTAGACATTGCATTATTAATCATTAGAAATTTTTTTAGGTTAATTAGAAATTAGGTTAATTAGACATTTGCATCATTGTTTCTTGTACGGAATAATACCTGTTCCTACTGGTTTTTGGCTCATGTTTTTTATCTGGTCGGGAGTGGCTATTTTTAAATCAAAATAAAATGTCGATCCTTTGCCGATGGCTGATTTCAAGCGAATTCTGCCGCCCATAAGTTCTGCCAGGTTTTTGGAAATATAAAGCCCGAGCCCGGTGCCGCCTGCCCCGAATTTATTGGCGTTTGACGCCCGGAAAAATTTTTCAAATAAATGCTTTTGGTCTTCTTCGCTCATGCCGATGCCGGTATCCGTTATGGCAATTTCGACGAAACCGGGTGTTTGACTGCAGGCAATCATGACCGAACCCTCTTGGGTGTATTTCAGGGCATTGCCGATTAAATTAACCAGAATTTGATGGGCGCGCTCATCGTCGGCAAATACTTTAATTTCCTTGGCTTTGGGAGGGTAATAAATTAATTTAAGATTTTTTTCTTTGACTTTGGGCTGAATTTCGTCAATAACATCGTTGATTAATTTGATAATATCAAATGCCTGCCACTGAATAACAACACGTCCGCCTTCAATGCGCGAAACATTTAAAAGTTCTTTGACAAGCGTTGCCAATCTTTTTGACGAAGTATAAACTTTTTGGAGGTATCCCTCCGCCTTCTTGTCCACTTTGGCAAGGTGTTCATCCAAAATCATGGAAAGATATCCCTCTATTGCGGAAGTAGGCGTAAGGAGCTCGTGAGAGGCAATGGAAACAAACTCCGATTTTAACTGGTCCTCTTCGTAGAATCGCGCTTTTTCAATAGCGGCGGCGGTCTGCTTGACGGCAATTTCCAAAAGATCGGTGTCTTTTTGAGTCAGCAAATCGCCGGAAAGCTTCTCGCCGAAAATAAAAATACCGATTAGTTTGTCTTTGGTTCTAATCGGCATGGCAATGGCAACTTTGAGTTCCTTAAGGTGCAGTAAAACTTCCGATTCTTTAAAATCAGGATTTTTTTCATTGGCAAGCAAATCTTCGGTAACAAGAATTTTTGCCGTAGCATTTTTTTCAAAATAATGAATCACCGGATGAACGCTGTCGCCTAATCTTTTCTCTTCCATGTCGTAGCCGATGGCGCGGGTTCTTGCAACCTCCAGTTCGCCTTTTCCCAAAAGTTCCTCGCCGGTTTTGGTTACCACCGCTTTTTTTCGAAGCACGAATGTTGCGGCATTCTGCACCCGCATGGCATCGGCAACTGTTTTCATCATAGAAACCAAGGCCTCATTTAAATCAATTACCGTAGCCAAGCTTTCAGAGAGTTTTGAGAGCACATCCTGCGATTTATATTCGCCCTTGAAAAGCCAGCGGTCGGTTGACTCCGAAAGCCACTCTTCAAGCGGCTTGAAGCCGATGGCAATAAGTAGCGCCGCAAACATGTTTGAAATAATTGTTGTCCAGCCCAATTCAACATTCGCACCGAGTAGCGCCATCATGCTGACAACAACGAGCGTATATGTTACCAAAACAAATAAAAGCAGCGATGAATAAACAAGAGTTTTCTTTATAATGACACGGATATCAAAGAGATGGTGGACTAATATCGAATAAGAGATACATACAACCATGAATAATGAAAATATTGGTCCAATTGAGGAAATTTTAAGATACCCCATCATGGCAGCGACTACATTTGTTAATACTAACAAGACTAGTGTTCCAATTATTCCCATGAAAAAATATAAAGATTGATACTTTTCAATACCCACTAATTTTTTAATTTTATTATAAATCCAATACAATGCTAAAGATATAAATATCAATGCATATATTAAATATAGATCATAATATATTCCAAATTTTATTGTATCTGGAGGAGCTAAATATTCGACATTTAATTTTGATGGAGACAAAGCAACAAAAAATATTAATATTATTGCTTGTATTATCCAAAAATAATTAGGTAAATTAAAAGTTTTTCGAGGAAATATATAAGCTAAATAAACTAGCAAAAAAGGAATAAACACAGGACCAATAACGACTAAATCTAACCATACACGTGCAGAAAATACAGAGTTTTTTGCATTAGTAAAATCTATCATATAATTACAGAATATCCAGAGTAATACCGCTAATGATAAATAATAAAATAGTTGATTGGCTAGATTTTTTTTGTTTTTAAATAAAACAATTAAACCCAATATGAGTGTTGTGATTTGCGCAATAATTGAAAATATTTGAACGAATAGCATTGACATCCCTCCAATATATTACCTGTAATTAATTATATAATTTTTTTAATAAAATAAAAAGTGCTTATGACATTATAAGCACTTATATTTGCAGCATTACATATAATTGTGATTCTATATTATTTAATTTCTCTTTAATTCTTAACGATTTTTGAGTCAATAGTGGCAAAGCTTTATTAATATTTTCAGAACAATCAAAGCTAAACATTACTTTCACGCTTGAAGGAAATAGCTTGTTCAACTCACAGAGTAATATCCTTAATATATTTTTACCCCTAAACTCATGTTTTATCACTGCATCATAAATAAAAAATATTTGATTATAATCATGATATTTTTTTATCAGGACATCATAATTAATAATATTTTTTATATATTTTGCATTACTTCCAATAATAAACCCCACGATGTCAGTTTTGTAATATACCAATATTTTCTTGAATATTGGTAATATAGATACTAAACAAAATTCCTTAGTATTAAACGATTGAGGACATGGCGAAAGATAATTCTGCGAAAACCCTTTTTCGACGAGTTTGATTGCTTGATTTTTTTCATCGCCAATTAAAATAGGTCTAGACAATACCTTGTAATACATCGGGATGGAACAACTATTATTACAATCATAACTATTATAATAATAACCATTCATTTTATCCAAAATTGTAACTTTTAATTGAGGAAGATGGTTATATATATCTGGAAAATGTTTCGAATAATCAAAAATAAATTTGCCTGATCGGTAACGATTTATTAATGATTTATATAAATCATTTCTAAAATTATATTCAATAACTATCCCACCCCTCGGAATATATGTTGTATCTTTATAATCTTTAAAAAATCCAGGATTGTAGAATATGGTTTTTGAAGGGTTTTCGGTATGCAGAATTAATCCGACATCAGCATTATTACCTCTAAAAAAACCGACTTTGAACTCTGGGTCAAAATAATATTTCCGAAATTCTGACTTATTGAGGAATTGTCTTGCGACACTCTTGTTGGATTCTGATTCACTTGATAATCTTTGATATAATTTCCAGGCCTGATTGAATTTATTTTTCAAGATTTTTTTATCGGAAATATATTCCAATTCAAGCAAATTACTCACCACCTTTTTTATATTTCTCATTTTTCCAGACCATTAAAACACCATAATTCAGTGATTCCGGATCTTCAAAGTAATTCTTTAATATTTTCGGGTTACCGTTTTTGCATCTGACGATTTCGAAACCAAGGGCTGAATATCTTGCAAGTTCAGGGTCCTTATATCTCTTCCCAATTTTTGCTTCTACGTAATCATCTACGCTCATTTCGTGCGCGTATTTATAATACCTTGGAATTCTTGATCCAATTATCATTCCCTTTAGATTTCTGTTGTATGCAATTTCTCTGCCAGCATGGAGAAGAACATATCCAATGGAAATTGGAACACCAGGAGGAATAGTTAGATTGACACCATATAGCCAATCGCCATTTTCATCGTGCGTTCTTGCTATAAAACCATCGTCAGTAACTCCATACCATGTTTCAACAGGCCGCTCAAGGTTATATTTTACAATCTCGCATAAACCCCAAGCAGAAGGCTCAAGATTTTCATATTTTTCCTTTGTAAGATAAGCGATCTTTGCACCTTCTGGAAAGATTGAAAAATGGGTTTTAATATGCATCAAAGAAAATGCTGAATCCTGACCCCAGGCTTTTAGTTCTAACTGATGTAACCTTACTATGAGTAATTTTATTTCTTTTTTACTCATACTTTCAAGATCAGGTGAAATTGCACAGGGAAATATCAGATTATCATTCTTCATTTCATTCGCCTCCTGATATTTTAATTATTCCGCATTATAAATATCATAATTTCATCAGAAATATGACTTTTCATTATTCCTCAAATTTAATTTATTAATGTCCGAACATTGCGACCAGATTATACCCGATAAGTATAAAAAAATCAAGTATCCAATATAAAAAATCACGGTTTTTAGGCCGTGATAATATGTTATAATTTATTGCATTTTCAGAATGTAATACCTGTCCAAAGCAACAGACGCTTTGGCTTGCCTACCAAGGGTTCAAATTGTTTAGAACCCTCGGAGTAATATCCTCCGAAGAAGAAATTTTTATTTACATAATTCAATTGAATTTCCGGTGCGCCGTCGTTGGAGGCAACCCTGACATAAAAATTCTTGCTGAGATTCTGCTGGAGCCCGAAATAGGCGTAGTTGTAATCAACCATTCCATACGGGCCGCTAGTACTCATAAATTGATGGTTATAAAAAAGCGTGGTGCTTGTTCCAATCTGCCAGGAAAATCCGGCAGTCCATGCGCCTGTATAATAGTTTAGTATTGAATTAATATTTGCATCCATCATGGTTAGCGCAGGAAAGTAAGTGGCATTGATGACATCATTCCGGTAACTATACACCAATCCTACTGAAACCTTTTCGCTCGGCAGATACTCGAGACCGAGCCGATAGTTTGTTGGAGCATGGCTTGAAGCAGAATATAACGGCAGATTTGGTTCCGAAACCCGCAAATTAAAATTGCTGTCTTCATTGAAAACCAGCGCCGCCCCGGCAAACAAATTCTTGCTAAGCGGATAGGCAACTTGAAGTTCCGATGCCTTGATGTTGAAATTTGTTTCGGTGCCTGCAAGCGCGCTTGTTGCGAGAAACTTTATCGACGAGCAATCTGTTTGATATAAGCTGACTTTGAAAAATAAATTCCCGATTTTATTGCTTACGGATTGCATATTCATTGACATGCTTCCGCCTTCGGTGGAAATGCCGCCGCTTAAAATCATGGCGGAACCTTTATAATTGAGTATTTCCGCCCATGGCAGGCTCGCAGGGTTGAAATTTGAATCCGGCAAGCTCACCTCCGGAAGATTGATGCCATTGACCCCCGTACCTTGCACTATTGAATAATGCAATTCCGCCGGATCATTTTCGGCAAAAACATTTGTAATGCATAAAATTAAAAGTGTTAAAGCAAGTATCAAATAATTCCTCAATGTTACCGCCTCCTTAAAATAGTGGATTCCAATCTTTGCTTTCATATACCGCCGCAACTATGGCGCAAACCGGCATTTCGAAGCATTTAATGGAAACGATTTTGAATTTAATTTCGCCAAATATTTCACCGCGCCTTTTTGTCATTTCATCAAGCGAAATTTTAATATTGTCTTTCACCTCTTTTTCGCTTTCGCCAGTATGTTCAACGAAGATTCCGCGTCCGTCTTCATTTTGAGTCCAACCAAGACCGGCAACAGTGTATTTGCCAATTCTTGCTTCTTCCGCTTTTGCCATCACCACATAAAGTTTGTGTCCCCATTCATAAAAATGAGTGATTCTTTGGCCATTTTCCACAAGTGCAACATGACTGCCTTCCGGAATAACAGAACTTAAACATAAAATGTTGTAATTATGAATTCCGCAGGCGCTAAGGGCATCATCAAAGGCAGATTTTTGCGTACCGCCTTCCCCCGTGCCGTAAACAATTCCAATCAGTAACCCTTTTCTATTGCCCATTTAACCCACCCCTTCTTAATAATATTTTTAAAGTTCCAACTTTCGCCGTGATTATATCCGATTTATTCTTATTTGTCAATCATAAAATTCACAAAATAAAAAAGCCACAGATAATCCTGCGGCTAGTTGTATAAAAAATTAATATTATTTGGTATAACCATCAATTTTATTGACCGTTGTCATCATTTCCATAATTTTGTCCATAAGAGAGTTTATTTCCTTAAACAATAGTTGCAGATCGGCTTTTTGGTTATTGATGAGTTCCTTGGAAATTTTTTCAAGTTCTTTTTTGGCATTTTCCTTGGAAAATTCCAGAATAAATTTAATCGTTGTATTGATAACCATATCGGGATTGATGTTCGGATTGTTTTGCCATTTTTCATAGATTCTATACATCATCATGCCAAGCTTTGCTTCACTCTCTACCGCCCGTTCAATAGCATAACCAAAGGGATATTTGTAAACTCGTTCATATCTGGAAGCAATTTTCAATAATTCAACATCTTCCGGCTCAATTATAGGTTCGGTGCATTCGCAACGACAGCCGCCACATCGTAAAATGCCTTGTAAATCTGCCATTACTTTTTCTTTTCTGCCATCACCAACGCATTCTGGGCAAAGCATTATCATCACCTCTAATTTTTTAAAGTTCGAAACAATCCAATTTATCACATTTCAACTAACTAATCAATGGCTGATTAAAAATATAACCACAAGTTAATTGCGGTTATATGAATTTTGCTATATTTTCATTACATTTTCCATATCCCTGATAATCTCATCGATATCATCAAGGATTTCCCAGGTGAGCAGTTTTATTCCGGGTCCAATGCTATCGTTTATCGTGCAAAGCTTTCGCAGCTGGGACCTGATAATATTAAATTCAGCGTTTGCAAAAATGGTTTTCATTTTCGGCTTATAATACAAGCTAAACTGGATCCCGGGTATGCTTCCAATGTTTAAAGTCAATTGGCAAAGAGGATAATATAAATCTTTGTTAAAAATTTTTTCAAAACAGCAATTTGAAAAACATTCTTTTATTTCCTCCTTGATTACATAACTACCAGGAATAAAATTCATTATTTCATTTCCAATATAAACCGATGCCTCAGCAATGATTTTTCCGGAAATGGTTTTTAAGGTTTCCAAGATTTTGGCTTCTCTTGTTTTTGCGTCAATGATTTTAACCACTCCTTTTCAATTTGATTAATTGCCAACCTGCCAACCGGTTGCGACAGGCTGTTTTTCCACCTCGTCAAGATAATGCTTGGAGTAAGATCTGACGTGTTGGATCTTAAATGGTGAGCATCCGACTCCCTTGAGCATCCTCCATAACCCGTAGATAATTTTTTGGGCAATTTCCACCGCCTGGTCAGTGAGGGAAAATGAGCAGATTTCCATTTCCTCTTCTTTTTCGCCGTCATCGACAAACGCCGCAATCCTGATTTTTTTCTCCATTTTATCCACCTCTTTCATATTTTTAAAAAAACATCCCTATTTACAGGGAATAATAACAGGAAAAAGTTATTAAGTAAATATTTTATCTACTTTAATATACTACATTGATATTCGTTTCAATATTCTCGCTTGTTGGTTTATCTTGATCACGGTAATCCTCGACATTTATTTTAACTTTTGTGTTATCGCTTGAGGTTTCAACACCGTCAATCACCCCAAAAGCATGCCAGTTGAATTCGATATCTTTGTTTTGTATTGGATTAACATATATTGAAAATCCCTTGAGTGTTTCTTCGCTGACATAATAATTTAATTGCGTCTCGGTTGGCTCTTTTAATTTCAATGTCGCAACCGCAATCGGAATTTCCTCATACTCCTTGTCATATAAAATGCTAACTTTATTAGCGCCGGCTATTATTTTGGCAACCCCCGCCTGGTCTTTGTTTAAATTAATTTTATCTTGAAATTTTATCGATTGCGAAAATTCAATTTTATTTTTGATGATTAAAGTATCCGTGCTGACGTTGCCGAGTATTTCACCCTGGATATTTTTTTCATTTCCAATGATTACGGCATCAACATTTGTTTGCAGAACATTAATCTGTTTTTTGAGTTCATCTATTTGGTTTTGAAAATTTTCGTTAATTTTCTTGAGATTGGAATTGGTTTTTAGATTGTTGATATCATACTGTTTTTGTAATTCTTCTATACTGGCGGCGCCGGTCAAAAATTCAATATCGCTTTCACTTGAATTTTCTTGAGATGAAATTTGATATAATGATTGATCTTCTTCGGTTATGGGATTATCAGCTATCTCAAGCGGATTATCGATATTTGTTGGAGCGCTTACCACTTGAATCGAATCATCCTGCCAGACACGGAAGAAATCAGTATCCAGATACGTACCGCTTATTCCGCCTGTTCTCGACTGATATATTAATTCAGGCGCTAGGTTGATTACGGGTATATTAGTACTGCTTCCGGTACCGCACTCCGAAAAATTAACTCCGTCAGAAACATTACTGTCAACAAAAAATCTGACATTGTTGTTTGCCCTAACTTCAACTTTTAAAAGAGCAAATTGTGCGGTTGAAATGGTTTGACCGGTGCAAGTCACATTTGTGGAAGTTCCAACGTCTGTGGTTCTTCCCGTCCAAGTTGTACCACCATTATTGGTAAAACCTATGAAATTTGTTGGATCGGTTGTTTGACCATCCGTTGTATCGGACACGCCTACAAAAACATTATTATTTGCGCCGACATTTGAAGGCCTTACTTTCATCATGATAATCGGCAAATTATTTGCATTAACAATGCCTCGAATATTTCTTAAAGCTTCATCCATCATTGATAAACAACCATTATTGGCAAGAGCTGATGTAATGCGCATGATTCCGTTTATTGTATCGCTGACTGTGGAAAAGGTGCAGTTGGTATTTTCATAAACCCCCCAACCGCCGCCGTCGCCCATGCCTGAACCTTGATTTCCTGTAGTGTCAGCTGTCAGCGTATTACGGCTTTTATTAAATTCTTCTTGAATTGCTGAATTTCTATCCATAAATGCGCCTGCATCAACGCTCAAGCCGAAATTGGTGGACATGTCTTTGGCTTCCAAAATATTTGTCCCGCTGGTATTTTCAATAACCAAAGGAGTGGTACCGTTACCCGCGGACATAATATCCATCTTGCCTTTATTGGCATTTGTTCCATTTCCAATGCCGAAATTGCCGGATGCATCAACTTTGGCAAGCACTGTGGAAGCACTGTTTTGCCACTGCTGTAAGTCAGCGGTTTGACTGGCGACAGATCTTGCTGCTAAAGTAACACTTGCAGTTCTTGAACTGGCAACCAAAACACTGAGATTGGTTAAACCGGCTTGAAAAGCAGGGGGCGTGGAGGTCTGTGTATCACCCATAAGTATTGTCGTCCAGTATGAACCCATCTGCAGCGATCTTCCTCCTCCTCCCTGCCAGTAAATATCATTGCCGTCGCCGTAGATCCTGAAATCTCCTGTACCGGCTGTGTTAGTAAAAATCAATTCAGAATAACTTGAACTATCGGGACGATATATTTCTATTTTATTATTAACATTTAAAGTAGAATTGGCTCCGGTATCGGGAGTGGGGCCATTTAAACCGATAAAAACTCTGTCGGTCAAATAATTGCTGTTATAAAGATAACTGCCTCCGCTGTTTCTGGTCCAGTACATGCCGCTAAAAGTAAGAGGATCAACCCATGAGGTAATTCCCGTGCCATCCGTCTGCATCACGTATCCGCTGGTGCCGCCTGATGCCGGCAAAGTAAAAGTATATGGCGTAAAATTTGCTGCAGATTGCAAAGTCAAAAGTCCTGCCGTAGATCCGGCTAAAGAAATAATTCCTGCTGTCGTGCCCGGAGTTCCCAATTGTAATAGCGTGCTTGGACTAACAGTTCCAATGCCAATATTGCCGTTATTTAAAACGGTGAGTGCTGTGGTGCCGCCGGAGTCGCCGACTTTTAGCTGGAATGCGGCGTTGGTGCCGGTGTTGCCGGAAGATGCGGAGTTGCCCTGTAAAGTCAGCATGTCATCGGCATCGGTACCGCCGGTAAGTGTTACTCCGCCGGAAATTCCGGTTGCCGGGTCCCAGCCATCTAATCGGTCGGCATTGTAAGCATAGCCCACCGCGCCGATGCGTTTGCGCGGCGTCATTTCCGGGTCAGCACCGACTTTTATGCCTAGAAAGTATGAGTCAGAATTAAAATCAAGGGTCATCGCATTGGTGCTTTGAAAGGCAGTATCTCCAAGCATCACCGAGAAATTGCCGTTGGTAACCACAACCGGCACCGCCGTCGGGCTGCCGCAAGCTCCCTTCCAAGCCCAAAGACAGTTTCCTCCCGTTTCTGCGTCATAAATTTTCACAACTAAATTATATGTCCCGTCATCCACGGGAACATTGTTTAGATCAGTTAGTTTTCCCTGATAATTTATCATTTTGGCAATCCCGGCTGCGGCATGCGTTCCCGGTTTTGCGCCGCCAAAAAAACCAAAACCATATCCGGTTAAAAATAGCACAATAATAAAACAGATAATCAAAATCACCCAGTGGGTTAAACTGGAATTTGGATTCATGCTCCAATTGTAATAGGTCTTTGATTTCGCCCGTAAGAGATTGTGAAGTCCGGAGAATAATTGAAAAAGTGTTTTTGTGCTTTTTTGGATTTCAATTATCCTTTTATCAATATCATCGATTTTATCTTGCGAGTATTCAACTTTATCATCAACTTTGATGATCTTGTCAGTTAATTCATCCTTAACATCAGAAATTTTTGCATCCACAAAACTTTCTTTTACCTCCTTGTTCAGAGTTTTTAGTTCTTTTTGGGCTAAAACATCAGTATCCTCGTTTTTAGCCGAAGCTACTGGTTTTATTTTAAGAATTTTGGTTTTTTTTACTTGTTTTTTAGGCGGCATAATTATCTTATTTGATAAATTTATTTACATTCAAAAATTACAAAATTATCTCATTGTTAGTTTTTTCTTTTTATTTTTATTTTGAGAATCAAGGCAGGTTAATTATTTTTCTTCCAGGAAAGATTGCTAAGAAGCCAGACCAAAATTATAATGAGCACTAAAATTCCGAGAGTTTCTTTCCAGGGAATAATCCAAAAAGACACAATGCTGGAAATTGACTGGCCTTCGCCGTAATTTAGAGTGATTGCGGCTTTATATGGCCCGAATCCGTATTTTTTCTCCCAAGAATTGGTGAATTTTCGAATGCTATCGGGGAGAACATTGCTGCCGGTTTCGTTAACATTCATTGTCTCGACAACTGTCCCAAGAGCATTTTTTATTTCGATGGTGCCGGTCGGTTTTACGTGAACTGAGCTCAAATTTTGAAACCTTGTAAGAAAATCAATCGTGTTTTTGCTTTCGGTGAAAATATTTTTGTTAGTTTTGAATTCGGCAATCTTTGCTCCGTATTGCAATTGGCCGGAAACAGTCAGCAAAAACAGGGTGCCGATTTTTGTTTGAAGCACAGCGCCGCTCTCGCTTGATGTTTGCGGTTTTTCCGGAGTAACAGTAAAAAATATCACTCCATAATGACCGCCCGGTTCGGCGTCTTTGGGAACGGTAATGGTATAGTTCACTTCTTTTGTTTCGTTGGCCTTGAGCGTCATTTTTTTATCGAGAGTTATCCATTTAGCCATTGTATAAGTTGAATTGTCGCTGGCGGCTTCAATAAATTCCTGACCGCCTTCTTCGCCTTTGGCTAAAAAGTCCTGCAAGTTAACATCAACATTTATTGTTGCCGCGGAAGTGTTGGAAATTTTTATTACATCAGAGTAGGTTTCTCCCGAAGTGACGGTCTTTTCCTTGATCGGCGGCGAGACGCTAAGCCCCAAGCCGGTATTTTTTACCTCTTCTTGGGCAAATACCGGAACAATTCCAAAAAATACGAATAGTCCCGCAAATAAAATGAATGCAATTTTTTTTATCATCTTCCCCTCCTCGCCCGCCATCGCAAGCCGAGCTTTGCTCAGGCGTTGCGGGCGCGGCCTATTTTCTTTAATAATTTAGATCATCAATTAATAATTTCCAGTGCAAATATAGGTGTGAACTGCTGAATAAGTGCCGGGCTCGGTGTCGGTGTCAATGTTGGCGATATAAGTCATTGTAAATGTAGTGGTTTTGGATTTTTGCGTGCTTTTGGCAACTTCGTCAGGCACATTGGCGACATCAAAGGCATATTGCGTAGAACCGCATTGGTTGTAGGGATAAACTGCTGCGCCTTGTCCGCCGGAGGCAGAAATACAGAAACCAAACTGCTCGGTGCCGGGAGCGGAAGATGCCGGGGTCCCGCCAATTGCATCGATAACATAAGAACCGTTAGTAAGAGTGGGGCCGTCAACAGTAACAGAATAGCCGTCTTTCGAGTTGGTTGCAGCAGTCATTTGAGCAGTATCGGTTTTAACAGATGTGAAACTCAATGTGCCAAAACTCACCGTATCATCGGTTACGCCGCAAGCAAGATACGGATCAACATTGCCGGTTGCAGTTACTTGATCTTGTGTGGCAATGGCAACCGCCAATGAACCGGTGTCGCCAAAGGTTCCGCCAAGAGTAACGGTGTAGGAACCAGCGCTTCCCGGATTGGTGATCTTGTTTGTTCCGCCGATTGTTAAAATTACTTTGTCGCTTGCCGCAATGTCGCCATTGGCACCATTGGTAGGATGAGTAAGCGTCAGGACTTGTCCGGTAAAGGATGCGCCCCAATCGGTTGCGCTGGCTGCTGCCGCGAGTGTCTCGGTTGTTTCAAGACCGGTTGTAGCGCCATGCGTAAGTGTCATATCGCCAAAAGCGACAGAACCGATAGTAAAACCTGCTGGAAAAGTAACAGTAATGGTGTCGGTCGTGTCCCCGGCTCCGGTCGGAGTGGTGAATTTTACGACGTGATTGGATAGGGTGCTGACCTTTTGCCGGCTCATGGTGTCGGTGACGCTAGTAAGCGACGCCGCCTGGATTTTTGCATAATTAAGCAGCAGCAAACCGGAAATCATCATAAAACATGCTGCGCCAAGAATAACTTTTTTCATTTTTCCTCCTGAAAAATTAAACAATTTATCCATTACTAACAATAAATGGATAATTGATATTATTCATTTTTAATTTTCTCTTTATTTATTATATCACATTATATGCATAAAATAATTTGTGGATAACTAATAGTTGCCGGTAACGATAAAAGTGGTCGTGGCGCTATAATTATCATGGGCGGTTGTTTCTTCGGAAATGCTTGCCCGAAATTCCACATTATAGGTGTCATTGGAAATTTTATGATTGCAGCCGCCGATATCAATGAGTGATGTATTATCCATGCTGTTAATTTTAGTGCCGCCCGCGTAACCGCTTGCCGCATGGCTGCCTGTCACGGTAATGCCATAATGCTCCACTCCCGCAAGAGGTAAGTTTATATAATTACTTGGCGTGGTGGCATCGGCAATTTTTTCGGTATCGGCAATAAGGCCATATATAATACCAGTCGGGGTGTTGTCATATGCCTGAACATTGAAACCTTTGTTATAACCCGTGGATACGGTTACGGTTATGCTTTGGGCAGAAACACCGGCAGTAGAAAAAGTGCCAAAATTAACTGTATCGCTGGAAATGCTAAAAAACAAACCCGGGGGTTCCGGCCGCCAATAACCCTGATGAATTCGATAGCTGTCACTTCCTGTTTCTCCGGTAATGCTTTCGCCGAGATTATGCCACAGGCGATAATTAGCGGAATCGCTGAAGTCACCCGCCTGGTTAAGCACATCGGGATCAACTTTATAGGTTGTCGACTCCATCGCCATCGAAAAAGTAGAAAAAAATAACGACATCACTAAAAATATTATTGTTCCGAGCAATATTTTTTGGGAAGTCCGCATCAATGTCCCTCCAAAAATAAATTTCTATTCGATTGTTATCGCCTGCACCGGGCAAGCACCTGCAGAGTCATTAATACATTTTGCGTTTTTTTCCAAATCTGCATCTTTTTTCACTTGAGATTTCGTGTCCTTGTCAAGTTCAAAAACACCCGGGCAAAGTGAAACGCAGCTGCCGCATCCGATACATAAATCTTTATTGACAGTAACTTTCATGATTCTCCTTTTGTATCCTCCGTCACAGAAATTACTCACAGAATTCACAGAAAAAATTTAATTCTGTGCTTTCTGTGTAAACAATTCTGTGATAGTGAAAACACTATATATTTATTATACCAAAACAAAGATTAATATTCCCAAGATTATCATGGTAATGCCGAGGACCAGCTTCATAGTGTAACCCTTGGTTTCTTGCCAAAATGTCATTTTTTCTACAATCAGCCGATTATTTGAAAAAACATAAATCAAAATAAGGGGGAGCACGAACATCAGATTATAAACCAGCAAATACGAAAACCCCTGCCAAAAAGTTGTTTTGGCTGAAAGTAATCCGACAACTGCCAGATAAATTGCACCCGAACAGGGAAATTCCGTCATGCCAACTAAAAATCCAACGACAATTGCCGCAAATATCGTTCCCTTGAAAGACCACTCGCTGATTAACTGCCTTGCGCCCAAAGATATTTTAAGTGTTGGCCCTAGTTTGGGAAAAAAATAATCCTTTAGATTCCATAAACCAAAAATCAATGCTATCACCGCTCCGATATAGGCCATGAAATGCGGGGTGCTGAAAAATATTGTCAATTTTAAAATTCCCATACCAATAAGAAGGTACGTAATATAAACGGAAAGAATATAAAAAAATCCCATGGCAAGAATTAATTTTCGGGTTTTTTGCAAGCTGAATAAAAGACCGATAAACAAGAGGAGCACTGTAATTGCACAGGGATTAAAACTATCAATAAGCCCGCTCGCGATGACTGCTGTCCATAAAGGCCAATTTTCCATATTTTCCCTTTATAATATTTAAAATTTGAATTTTGATTTTTGAATTTTAAATTTAATATGGCACCGCCTAGGGGATTTGAACCCCTGATCTTCGCCCTGAGAAGGCGATGTCCTAGACCACTAGACGAAGGCGGCACAATTAAAAAATTCGATTTTTACGAATATCACCAACGTTATCGGTTTTTATTATTTTGAATTTAAAACTTCTTTGACTTTTTCCACCACTTCGCCGGGAACGGTTTCTGATTTCGAAAGAAACTGCACGGCACCGGTTCGCAAACCTTTATCTCGATATTCGTCTCTCGGATAAGCGGTTAGAATCAAGACAGGAATTTCCCTTGTTTCCGGCTGAGTCTTTAATATCTCCAGCACTGAAAGACCGCCTTTTTTCGGCAAAAACAAATCTAATAATATTACACTGGGAATTTCCCTCAAAGCCACCTCAATTGCTTCTTCCCCATCTTCTGCGGTGATTACTTCCATTTTTTCATTTTTAAATCTTTCGGTGTACATGCTGCGAAGCGGTTCGTCGTCTTCAACAATCAATATTTTAGGTTTTTCAGACATTTTTACCTCCCTGTGCAAAATTTTAATTTTGCCGGGCGACTCCGATATTTTATCGGAGTATAGCCCAAAGTTAATTTTTATTTATTTTCTAATAATTCAATGATTTTCTTGGCAAATTTCTCGGAAGCACTCGGACCGCTCGCGGTTACAATATTGCCATCGGCTTCCACCTCGGAGCCGGTGTAAACTGCTCCCTCTTCTTTTATTTTTTCAATGCCCGATTCGGCAACAGTTATATTCTTTCCTTTGATAATTCCGGCACGTGATAGAATTAACGGGGCAATGCAAATTGCTCCGATAATTTTATTAAGATTATACGCATCCCTTACCATTTGTAAAACAGCTTCGTTTTCCTTATAGATTTTTGCGCCCACTCCTCCGACAAAAACAATCGCATCGAAATCATCAACTACTGCCTGTCCAATATTATAATCCGGCATAACTTTTGTTCCGGCGGAACCTTCCGATTCTTTGGAACTGGCATTTGCCACCCTAACCTCGATTCCCTCGTCCTCAAATACTTCCCGCGGTACAAGGTATTCTTCGTCCCGGAAATCTTTATCGGCAATAATCATCAATATTTTTACCCCTTCCATAATTTCTCCTTAAGTAATAATAATTTTCTTATTTCAGTATATCAAAAAAAAGACCCGTGACAAGTCTTTATTACCAAACTAAACATTTTACAATTTCTAATGTCTAATTAACCTAATTGACCTAAAAAATGACTAATTTGTTAATTTCTAAAATATTAAATTAGTAATGAGGCATTGGACATTAGTAATTATTTAGAATAATTAGAGCAATTAGGTCAATTAGAAATTATATGTTTTCAATAAATTTATTTATGAATATAAACCGGTGTGCCGACGGGCGCCCAGTTGTAAACAAATTCCGCCGGGCCCACACCCAATCTGATACAACCATGCGAGACAGGAGTGCCCAAATGTGATTCCCCCTCTTTGTACCCGCCTGACCATTCCGGCAGTTCATGAATTCCATAGCCGCCGCCAATAGAATTCCAATAAGGCATATATAAATTATATTTGCTGGAATAAGCGCGATCAGCTTTTGATTCTATATACCTTGTTCCGATTGGTGTAGGCATGCTCCATTTGCCGGTGGAAACCGTATATGCTCCGGCAAGGCTCTCGCCGTCATATGCATATAATCTTTGTTCTGATAAATTTACCTCTAAATATCTTCCTGCATATAATCCCGGCGTGCCTCCGCCCTGCGGAATTTCTTCCGGCTTGACTTTGATTTCTTTTCTTTCCTTGAGTTCAACTTCCGCTATTATCGGATTAACCGCGATTTCACCGCTATTAGTTATTCGGTCCTCAAGAGCCAATTTAATATCCGCTAAAAGCTTGTCCTGATTAACTTCATTGCCGTCTCTTCCTTCTTCAATCACCGCGCCGGTATCAATATTTATCTTTTTATCAATGGCTTTTCTATCGATTTTTGAAGCAATATAATCGGTAAATTCCCTGACTTTATCATTCGAAAAATCAACTTTCACCTGACCGTTATCTTTTTTAATTATTATCCAACCGGCAATCATATCGGAATCAGCGGTATATTCTCGATAATTATATGCAATAATCAACGGCTGGCTTATTAATTTTTCTACAATTGGCCTTAAAAGTGCAACTTGGTTTTCATCTATTTCCGGATTTACCAATATTGATTTTGCTTTGATCGGATTATCAATGCGATTGTCATTCAAATTTTTATTAAGATCCGATTTAAATTCATCAACATCTATTTTGCTGCCGTTTTCCGAAAGGACAATAATCACCTTTCCTTCTTCAACTTTTAAAGTTGCATTTTTTGCCTCCCGGTTGAGGTCGGAATTTTTACTGACATATTCATTTAATTTTCCCTCGTCGATTTTTGGCTCTACAGTAATATCTTTAGAAAATATCACTGTCTCAATAATTTCCATAAATCTGTCTGGGACTGATTTGTTTCTCCCGACTTCATAGGCTTTCTCCAAGGTTTTTTCGCCGTCGAAAGAAATTCCCAAATCTCCGGCAGTTGGATTTAAAACATTATCATTAATGACGATATTTAATTTCTGGCTTTCCAATTCCTTAATGTGATTTTCAACTAATCCCTTTATCCCCTCTTTGGACTGACCGCCGGCATTATAATCGGCAATTTTCACTCCGGGAATAATTTTTCCGGCATAAACTTTTTCAAAACCGACAAATGCACTACCTAAAAGTAAAGCAAAAATAACAATACTTAAAAAAACAACCTCAATCGCCTTCTTTAATCTTGAGGGTTGCTTTATGTCTTTTATATTTTTATTTTTTTGTGATTCTTTTTTTGCCATATTCTTTATCAATTATTATACTATTTTTTATTGCATTAAACCATTATATCAAAAATTTTTGCTTGTGTCAAATGTCGCTAATTTGCTATTTGGTGCGCGTGGATGGACTCGAACCCCACACCTTTCCTTACTGCAAAACGGACTACGTCCTGTTATTGCAGTGCGTCAGGTGAGGGGCAGGCCATCGACATTAACCTTACCTGCCCGCTTTGCCTATTTTTTGGTGCGCTAAGATGGATTCGGACCATCGACCCCCACCTTATAAGGGGGTGTCCCGATGCTACGCATCGAGGATCCTCGACAGAATAAAATTCTGTCGGGACTCTAACCACCATCGCGTGAATTAATAAT
>Ga0105099_10000583_pt1 | contig 24658 bp, 29 predicted proteins | sample PPLLak3cmMay2015_2_FD_79138 | JGI IMG/M metagenome (GOLD analysis project Ga0105099, IMG submission 79138) | Freshwater sediment microbial communities from Prairie Pothole Lake near Jamestown, North Dakota, USA - PPLs Lake P8 Core (1) Depth... | ecosystem: Environmental > Aquatic > Freshwater >... | reverse complement strand
ATTCTGCCTGATAAGCCCTTGCCAAAGTCTTACTCTGAACAAAAACAACATTATTAGCAATAGACATCTCCTGAGCAGGATTCCAGGAACCAGTCCAAACAAACTCGTTATTGATAACACAAAACTTATTGTGCATCAAACCCCCTCCATACTCCTTAACAGCACCCTTAAGAGGATGCTCACCATCAACAACCAGCCTAGCATTCCTAGCTTCCAAAACCTCAAAAAAAGGCTCATTAGCATGATAAAACGCACAATCAAGGGAACTGGCATTATCGGTCTTTTCAATGAAGACCTGCCTGCAATCAACCTGATCGCAAAAATAAGCCTCAATAGAGCCGGTTTCCTCAGGAATATGCACTACAAGACCGGTAATACAGGCAGAAAGCAAGAACAGCAAAACAGCCCATTTACTCATAGAACCCTTTATAAAGAGCCCCTCTATAATCCTTCTGTTGCCACTCCGTAGTAGTCGAAAAGCGAAAGATTTAAATATGTCATATACTATACGAGAGTAGTAACAGGGGTGTAAGAGGCGATAAGCATTCTTATACCTTGTAACGATTTCAAAATCACCTCTTTTTCCCTCGCAGGCGTCCGCAAGGGCGTCTGCAGGGTTTAAAAACTACCTTCTAGATGAACGTCTTTTCCTGCCTTTTTCAGACTTTTTAGAACTCCTTGTAAGAAGCAAAACAAAAATTCCGCCAAGACCAAAACCAACAACAAAAACAAACAAAGCAGGAGGAATAGAGAATTTCTCAACAACAGGCAATACAGGCTTTTTTTCCTGAAAATAAATATCCAAATTCGACAATTCCAAAGCATACTCAGTAAACAACAGACAGGAAACCCTGTCAAAACTCCTCAAAGATTTAGCATACTCATAATAACTATACGCAATAATAGGGAAAATGTTCTTTTGCTGAGCCTTAATCAAAGCCTGCCGGGTAATCTCAAGCTTCAAATCAATAACCTCATCAAAACGAGACTCCTCAACACCCATCAAGCCAAGAACAACATCAGCCTCTGACTTTGCCTTAGAAGCAACATAAAGACACATAATATAATCACCGTTATTCAAAAGACCATAAGACTTGTCAATATCATCCCTAGTAGCATCAAGCGCTTCAGGAATCATGCTCTTAACATAATTATAACGCTCCTCAGCCTCAGAAATCTTGGAAATGCAAACAGACTTCAAATCCTCAGTATTAATAACAAAAGTCTGATTGCCATTAAAAAACCTCGCCCAAGTAATACCAGAAAACAAGCGCTCCTCAGCATAACCAAGCTCGCCAGCCATATCCGTCTCATTTTTATCAAGAGCTTCAGAAACAACAGCCAAAGAATCCTCAGCCTCACCAATACGCTCCATAACAGCCATGAACGTTTGAACGTCACCCAAACTTGAAACATTCCTACCATTAAACTTCTTCTTAACCGCTTCAGTCTCATGCTTCAACAAGTCAACCTTTTCCAACAATTGCTCCTTAGAAAAATTCTGCTCCTCATACCAAGCACGCTTGTACTCAACATTAGCACGGAAACAATAAGAAGCAGAAGCATAAAATGCACCATCCAACTGTTCCTTCGCAGCCCGCTCAGTATAATTTGCGACCTGCGTCATATTCGCCTTAATCGGCACAGAAAGATAATCCTTAGTACGCTGACACAAATCATTAGAAACATCACGCATAATCCTCTGATAACGCTCCTCAATATTCAAAGAATCACTGCCACGATACTGCGGAAAACCAAGAGAAAGCTCCAAAGCATCACCAAGAGTGGAAACCTCCATAACAGTCAAATTCAATTCCCTGCCAAACTCAACAAGATCAGTAGTCACATTATTCTCCTTAGAATCCTTTGTGCCCGCAGGCAAATAAACAGTCCTAATGCTATTATTAGCAGCAGCCATAACCTTATACTTCAAACCACCAACAGGACCAATAATCCCGCCGCTATTGATAGTCCCAGTCATAGCAACATCCTGAGGAACAGTCTTATTCAAAAGCAAAGCCGCAGTCAAAAAAGCAGCAGCACTACCAGCACTCGGACCACCAACAATACCCGGCATAGCACGAATCGTAAACAAGAAATCATACTTAGAACAATCAACTTCAACCTGCTTACAAGCAACCTGCTGAGCAAAACGCAAAGACGCCTGAGTAGTAACCTTAGTCATAGGATAAGTCGCCAAAAAAACGCGCTCACTACCCGGACGCAATTCCAGATTAAGATTAGCAACAGTGCCAGACTTGCCAGCCTCACTCTCCATCAAAGCAAGCAAAGTAATATTACCCGAGTTAATAACATTCGCAACTACTACAGTAGAAAGCAAAAGAAAAATAATCACCCATTTCATGAAAACAAAAACATCATACCCATTTAAGAACTTTTGTTTTTTTCAGCACTCTTTTTCGCAGTCTGGTTCGGATTATTAATACGCTCAATATTCCTGCACTTAGGAAACAAACTTTTCAAAAAAGTTTGATCAAAACTGCTTTTTGTTCGTGACTCGAGAAGCAATTCATAAATGCTTGCGTTGCAAGCATGTTTAAGACTCTTCTCTCGCACTCACAATGTCGCAAACTCAGGCTTTGCCCTTTTCAGCACTCTTTTTTGCAGTCTGGTTCGGATTATTAATACGCTCAATATTTCTGCACTTAGGAAAACGATTGCAAGCAAGAAAACTACCATAAACAGACTTACGCACGACCATTCTACCCTCCTTACACTTAGGACAAGGCTTCTCTGCAGTCGCAGGAACAGCCTTACTAGGACAGTCAAGATTAATACAGACCTCCTGAGGACGCTTGGCTTTGCGAATAATCTTAATCATAGGAAACTTGCAATGAGGACACAAGTTATGAGTAACCTCAATCAATCCAGAAGAAGGAAGCTTGAAAGTAGTCTTACACTCAGGATACTTGTCACAAGCAATAAACCTGCCAAACTTTCCAAAACGCAAAGTAAGAGCGCCAGACTTGCAGGCAGGACACTGACCAACAGTCGTCAAAGTAGCCCTAGTCTCACCAAAAGTCTTCTTTAACTCCTCGCCAACAATTTTTTCCTTAGACTTAAACTCAGAAAGCATTTTCACAAGAACAGTCTTTGCCTCATCAAGAATCTCATCACGATGCTTCTTACCCTCACGAATAGACTCCATATCAATCTCAAAATGCCTGGTAAGCTCCTCATCCAAAATAGCAGGCGAGTGCTTCTCAAGAATAATAATAATCTCCATACCCAGCTGAGTAACAGTAAAAGACTCACCAGTAACATAATTACGCCTCTTCAAAGTCTCCACAATCTCAGCACGAGTAGCCTTTGTGCCTAAGTTCCTCTTCTCAAGCTCGCGAATCAAGCTTGCAGGCGTGTACCTCTTAGGAGGCTGGGTTTGCTCATCATGCAAAACAAACTTCTTGACAGAAATCTCATCGCCCTCCTCCATCTTAGGCAATTCCTCTTCCTCAAGCTTCACATAAGGAGCATAGAAAATATGCCAGTTCTTCTCAACAGTGCGAGTGCCCTTTGCAACAAAAATTTCCGTATTAACATCAATCCTTGCAATAACAGTCTCACGAATAGCAGGAGTGCCAAAAACAGAAAAGAAGCGCTTCACAACCAAATCATAAACCTTAGCCTGCCTGTTTTCCAAACTCTTCGGCAAAATACCAGTAGGAAAAATAGCCGGGTGAGCAGGATCAGTCTTCTTGCCATTATTCGGAACCAACTTATCCTTCTTCAACAACAAATTAGCAAGCTCTGCAAATTCAGGATGCTTGGCCAAACCCTTCAAAATCTTCTGAAAACCAATACTAGGAGGCAATTCCTGCGAACTAGTACGCGGATAAGAAATCCAACCATTAGTATACAATTCCTGAGCAATAGACAAAGTAACACTCGGATTAAGACCAAAACAACGATACGCCTCTGTCTGCAAACTCGTAAGATCAAAAGGAACAGGAGGATTCTGATGGAATTGCCCTTTTTTAACCTGAGCAACCTTACCCTTCTTCTTATCCTGCACCTTGTCCATCACGGCAACAGCCTTATCCTTTTCCCAGAACTTATCAGCCTCATGCCAAGCAACAAGAGACTCACTCTTAGCCTTAGCCTGAAGCTCAATCATCCAATAAGGCACAGGCTTGAAAGCAAGAATCTCACGCTCCCTGTCAGCAAGAATCTTCAAAGCAGGACCCTGAACACGACCAGTGCTCAAAATCTTGAACATACCAGCATTCTTAATCGCGCTCGTCAACGCCCTTGACAAATTAATACCATAATAAAAATCCAAAAAGTGACGAGTCTCACCAGCCTCTGCCTGACCCCAATCCAGATGAGCAGAAGCCTTCTCATAAGCCTCAACAAGATCCTCCTTAGTCAAAGTCGAAAACTTCAAACGATGAGCATCATTCTTATTACAAACAAAACGAACAATATTCAATCCAATAACTTCGCCCTCAACATCGTAGTCAGTTGCCACAGAAACACTTGAAGCACCCTTAGCAAGCTTTTTCAAAGCATCCAAATACTTCTTAGTAAAAGCAGAATTCTTGTTAATCGTACACGTAGGCACCCACTCAATATCAAAAACAGGATAAGCAAAACCCTTGGACTTAGTCTTCTCAGCCAAACCAAACAAGTGACCAACAGCACAGCCAACAACAATATCCTTCTTACCATGCTTAAGCTCATAATAAGGAATACCCTTAATGTCCTTTTTTGATGGAGACCCATCAGCCAAAGCCTCTGCAATACGCTTGGCGGCATCAGGTTTTTCAGAAACGATTAATTCGTACATTTACCAGCAGACTAAAACACTTATTTAAAAAGCCTTCGATACTATAATAATAGTTAGCTTTCGAGAGCAACATAATTTATATATACTAAGAAACGAATAAATCGGAAAAAGAGATGAAAAGCGGCAATATAGAAAGAGTAGGAGAAGTAATCAAAGTATTAGCAAAACACGGACTAGGCAGCATACTCAGCAGGTACGGGTTCACCTGGCAACTGCCATTCTTCAACCGAGGAGAAGAAGAACTCCCATCTGACCTGCCAAAAAGACTAAGAATGGCAATGGAAGAATTAGGAGGAGCATACATAAAACTCGGACAACTGCTCAGCATAAGACCTGATTTAGTTCCGCAGGAATATTGTGAAGAATTCTCAAAACTGCTTGACGAAGTCCCGCCAGAAAAACTAAGCACAGTCGAACAAGTAATAATAAAAGAATTCAACAAACCAGTCAAAGACATATACAGCCACATAGACGCAAAGCCACTAGGAAGCGCGAGCGTAGCACAAGTACACAAAGCAAGACTGAAAACAGGAAAAGCAGTCGCGATAAAAGTACAAAGACCAGACATAGCAAAAAAATTCTCAGCAGACATAGACATCATACGCTACATAGCACAAAAACTCCAAAAACACCTCCACAACGGAATCAACATACCAATAATAGTAGATGAGTTCGAACAATACACCAGAAAAGAACTCGATTTCACAGTAGAAGCAGGAAACATAGACAACATGAGAAAAGCATCCCGAACAGTAGTCATACCTCAAGTATACTGGTCACAGACAACAGAAAAAGTATTGACAATGGAATACCTGGAAGGCAAAAAACTATCAGAAACAAGCAAAACAGACAAACCACAAATCGCAAAAAAAATAATTGACGCCTTCCTCGACCAGATGTTCAACACAGGAACATTCCACGCAGACCTCCACCCAGGAAATGTCCTGCTACTCAAAAACGGCAAAATAGGACTGCTGGACTTCGGCATAGTAGGACACATAGACAAAACAACAACCGAGCTAGGACTCAAATTGTATTTAGCAATACTCAACAAAGACCCTGAACAAATATCAGAAGTACTCCTGACGTATGGAAGACCATCAAGCAAAACAAAACTTGAAGACTTCACAACACAAGTACAAGACTTATACAGAAAATGGTGGGAAAACAATCCAGAACAAAGAAGAGTCACACACCTCATGCATCAATTGTTCACACTCTGCTACAAAAACCACATACAACTACCAAAAGACATCGTACTGCTGGGAAAAGGAATGATGACAGCAGAATCAACAGCAAGAAAACTAGACCCCAGATTCAACTTTGTAGATTACTCAAGACCAAAAATAGCACAATTGCTGAAAAAACAGAAATCACCAAAAAAAATAATCGAAAAGTTCGCACAAAGCTCAAAACAATTTGCACAAGCAATAGCAGAACTTCCAGGAAGAACAATAGACGCACTCGAAGCAGTCAAACGGGGGAGGGTGGAATTTCACCTTGACGACACAAAATTCAGGCATCTAGGAAAAGACATCAACCTCTCAAGCAACAGGCTAAGCTATTCGATGCTCTCAGCAGCACTCATACTCTCAGGAGCAATGCTCACAGAAGTAGGACCAAAAGTAGGAACGTACAGCATGATAAGCATTGCATGCCTGACAGCAGCAAGCGTGTTCATCATATCATTATTCATTTCCATATCCAGAGAAGGAAATCCAAAATACGACAATCACGAGAGGTGAAAAATGGCAAAACGAATAAGAAAAGCAGTCAGCCTTGGAGCAAGAATAGCCGGAAAGGCAAAAGAAAAACTACTAAAAGAACTAAAAATGCTGGTAAGCGCGGGAATAATAGACAAAAAAGAAGCAAAAAGACTCTACTCTGCACTAATGACTGAAATAAAAGCAGAAAAAGAAAGAATAAAAACCTTCGCGAAACAGGAACTAAAAAGAGAAATGGGAAAAGTTCGAAAACACGCAAAACCAGTCATAAAAAGAGCAATGAAAAGATACAAACGTTAAGTATTTAAACCAACGTTTACTAAAAATAAAGGCTATGAGTGAACACTTCCAAAAAGTATTCCTGCAAACAGACCCATTCACAGACATTCTGGGACAGGAAAGAACAAAACACCAGCTAAAAAGCGCCCTGCTAATGGACAGGCACCTGATAATACTTGGACCGCCAGGCATAGGCAAAACAACACTGGCAAAGAACATAGCTAAACTACTACCACAATTAACCCTGAACGAATGCCAATACCACTGCGACCCAAAACAACCACTATGCCCGGAATGCAAACTAAAAAAACAAAAAACAGCAAAAGTAACAGGAGAAGAAAGATTTGTACGAGTACAAGGCAGCCCGGATTTAACAGTCGAAGATTTGTTAGGAGACATAGACCCAGTCAAAGCACTACAGTTCGGACCAACAAGCATACAAGCATTCACTCCAGGCAAGATATTCAAAGCAAATTATGGAATACTATTCTTTGACGAAGTAAACAGGTGCCCTGAAAAACTACAAAACGCACTATTACAAGTTCTTGAAGAAGGAAAAGCAACATTAGGCGCGTATACAGTTGAACTACCAGCAAACTTCATCTTCATCGGCACAATGAACCCAGAAGAAACAGCAGCAACAGAAAAACTATCAGACGTCTTCATGGACAGATTTGACATAGTCCACATGGGATACCCAGAAAGCCTGGACATAGAAAAAAGAATAGTACTGGACAAAGGACAGAAATTAACAGTCACCTTCGAAGAAGATTTACTCGCTCTCGCAATACTATTCGTAAGAATGCTCCGCGAACACAAAAACATACTGAGAAAACCAAGCGTCAGAGCATCAATAGGAATATACGAGCGAGCACAAGCAAACGCATTCCTGGCAAAAAGAAAAACAGTAACAGCAGAAGACATAACAGAAGCAATAATCTCAGTACTCGCGCACAGAATCGAACTAAAACCAAGCGTCAAATACATGCAAACAAACGAAGAATTCATACAAGAACAATTTGACGCATTCTCAGGCCAACACCCCGAGTTAACCGGTGGTGGTGGTCTTTGACATCGAGCAAGAAGTAGAAGACATTTCTAAAGGAGAATCCGCCGAAGGAAAACTACACAAACAATACGTAGAAGACAAACTAATGAATTCAGTTCTACAGTCAGACAAAAACACAATAGAACACGCAGAACTAATACACGAAGCAACAAACAGAAGCATAGGAGCATTCACGCCCAGCCTGCTGTTTGCGCAAATGGTCCAAAACTTCTCAATAACAAAACAATTACTCGGAGACAAACTCATAAGATTATTAACAGGGTATGACCCCAATTACATCGAGAAAAACCTGAAAATACCAGAATTCAGAAAAGAACTACAGAAAGCTTTGTACCAAAACGTTGAGAAACTAAAAGAAGAAGACCTTGTAGACAGAGAAGGACTCATAACGAGCAAAGGAGCAGAACTCGGAGCAATAGTTCTAGTAAAAGAACTCGACAATTTCATAACAAAAGACAAAATAGGGGAAAAAGTAAACAAAAAAACAGCACATTACGGAGAAAAAACAGAAACAAGAAAATACAAACACGGAGACAGGTACAAGGATTTGAACATGAAAAGGTCAGTTCACATGGCAATAAGAAGACAACACGCCAAACTTCACGGAGAAGACCTAATGACCTCGCAAAGAGAAGGCAGAGGAAAAATATCTTTGATATTCGCTTTGGACGCATCAGCAAGCATGAAAGGCAGAAAACTTGATACTTGCAAAAGAGCAGGAATAGCACTCGCATATAGAGCAATAGAAGACAAAGATGACGTGGGAGTAGTAGTATTCGGAAGCGAAATCAAATCAGCAATACCACCAACAAGAGACTTCTCAACAATACTCAACGAAATATCACGCATAAAAGCCAGCAGGCAAACAGACTTCGCAGCCATGATAGCAAAAAGCGTCGAAATGTTTCCAGCAACAGACGAAACAAAACATTTGATAATACTCACAGACGCACTGCCAACAGTAGGCATTGAACCAGAAAAAGAAACACTACAAGCAATAAGCGCGGCAAGAGGAGCAGGAATAACAGTTTCTTTGATAGGAGTACAATTAGACGAAGCAGGAGCAAAACTGGCAAAACAAATAGTCCGAATAGGAGAAGGCAGATTCAGCATGGTAAAAGATTTAGACCAAGTAGGACACATAGTATTGGAAGACTATTACGCGATGAGATAGCGGTCTTCTTTAGGGTTGACTAAAATATTTTCCTTTTATTATTTCAAATTCCGAATCACCGGGATGATATCGTCTCGTATATGTGAGAGACGCCAAACATCTGCAACCCACCATGGAGCGACCATAAACTTTTATCTCATCAATTTCTTCATTCCCTGCTTTGCTAAACGCAACGTATCCACTAATGCTACTGAAAATAGTTCCTTCCTCAACACTTATTTTTTTCACAGCAGCCCGGTCTTCTATCCTGTTCGACACGACCTGATGAATGAATAAGCCGCTCCATGCCAATACTAAGGCGCAATATGCTGCAAGCACAATACTTCCTATTGTTTCGTCTTTCATGAAACGAGAAATCAGAAGGAAGCAATATAAACTTTTGTTGTTCTATAAAAACAACATTTATCAACTGTTCCTGATTTAACTAGTGTATGATAGCTGAATTAACAAGCATCGGATTGAGCAAACAAGAAGCAGAAATCTATATTTATTTGAATAAAGAGAAAAACCAGACAGCTTCAGAAATTGCAGAACAAACCAGAACTAATAGAAGCGTCGTGTATGGGCTTCTTGACTCTCTAATCAATAAAGGGTTGGTGAATTATGTTTTAATTAACGGTGTAAAACGATTTTCTTCAACAAAGCCAGAGGCGCTCGTTGAGTTCATAAAAGAGAAAGAGATTGCGCTTAAACGAATATTGCCACAACTCAAATCCTTGAAGTCTGATGAATATGACATCGTCAACGTCGAGGTTTTCAGAGGTGTAAACGGCGGATTAGCAGTAATGAAAGACATCATTAAAAATTGCAATGAGTATGTTGCTTTTGGCGAAGACACTTCATTTCAGCGAATCATGGGAACGCTTGCTAAACAGTACGTTCGCCAATTGAACGAACGCAAGGTCAAAGAAAGGTTGCTCGTGCCCGAAGGACGAAAAGTTCTTATCTCAAAAAATACAGAATTAAGATATCTGCCAAAAAATATGCAAATTCCATCAATTACCACTGTATATGGGAATAAAGTTGCTCTAGCAATTTTTCAAAAACCGTATTATGCGATTGTTATTGAATCAAAGGAATTGGCGCATACATATCGATCATTGTTTGAACTTCTTTGGAAAACCGCCAAACCATAGAAACCTTTATATATAACTTCATTCCTAATAGGTATAAGTTTATACCTAAAATGCAAGAAACAATACTCGAACACTCACCAACACTGAACACAGTATTAATGGTAGAAGAAACTCTCAAAAAAGCAGGAGAAGTCCTGGCACTGGCAGAACTAAAAAGAAGACTGCCAAGAAAAGTAATGCACGCAACACTATTGACAATCCTTGATTATCTGCAGTTGAGCGGCAAAATAGCAATCGGAACAAAAGGAATACTATGGGTATTCGCTGAAAGAACAGAACTCGACCAGCTGATAAAAAGAGGACTCGAAGTATGAAGCCAACAAGGACAATACTTATTGACCAAGCAAAAGAATCATTTGAGCAACTCAACACCATCGTTGGAGAACAACTAGCGCAAGGAAAACAAAACTCAGACGAAATACAATTACTAAATTCCATAAAGCAAAAAATAGGACTAATCAAGGAAAACCCCTTCTACGGAGACAATCTTCCAAAAAATCTCATACCGCCGCAACTTCAAGCAACAAACCTGTGGAGGGTAGAACTATCACGATTCTGGAGAATGCTCTACACCATAAAAGGCGACAACATAGAAATCATATGCTTCATACTCCAAATCATAGACCATCCAACTTATGATAAATTATTTGGATACAGAAAGAAATAATCTAATTTATAAATAAAAAATAATTCTTAACACACATGAAACTCGTAGTCCTATACGGACCGCCAGGAGTAGGCAAGCTGACAATCGCGAAAGAACTAGCCAAAATAACAGGCTACAACAATTTCCACAACCATCTGACATTTGAACCAGTAAGATCAATTCTTCCAATTGAGCATCCGGATTTCTGGAGCATAGTCAAACGCTGGAGATTACAACTCCTGGAAATTGCTGCAAAAAACAAAGTCAAAGGACTAATCATCACAGTAGTGTACACAAAAAAAGAATCAATGATACCAAGAGTGATAAGACTCATGAAAAAGTACCATGCGCAGACATACTTCGTCAAACTGCACTGCGACCACCACATACTCAAAAAAAGAGTAAAACACCCATCAAGAAAAGCATACAGAAAACTACGCACAATAAAAGGACTAAACGCATTCTGCAAAAAACACGACGTCCACTCCAGCGTGCCAAACGTCAAAAATTTTGAAATAGACAACACGCACGTTTCTCCCAAGCAGTGCGCGAAGATGATTGCAAAACACTACAAACTGCGGTAGTCACTCTTCCGTCATAACGTGTTTTTAAAAAGAACCCTTCTTAAAACAAGCATATGGTACTAGAAGAACTATACAGTTCAGAATTCCTCCACAAACATCCATGGTACGGATTACTGCTAGGAATAGGCTACACAATAATAGGACTGTTCATAGCAATAATGATATTTCCAAAAGACCCAGCACTAATAGCACTGGGAATAACCTGTTTGTTCCTTCTGCCCTCACTGGCAAAACTGACGAACAGCGAGGAAATCACAAACCAGCGCAAGCCAACATTCAAACAATTCATAAAAGACGCAATACCACACACAAAAGTCTACGCATCAATCTTCTTCGGAATATTCTTCACATTCGCATTCTTCTCAATAATGCTGCCCTCGCTAGCAGTAGGACACCTGTTCAAAACACAACTCGCAGTCGTAACAGGACAAGCAATAACATTCAGCATGCCATTATTCTGGGACTTATTCACATGGAACTTACAAGTATTAGCCATGGCATTCATACTCTCACTAATAGCAGGAAACGGAGGAATAATCTTCGTAGCCTGGAATGCAAGCGTATGGGGAACAGTCTTCGGCAACCTCGCAAAAACAGCAGCAGTACAATCATCCCTCAACCCGATAATACTATTCATCCTGGTAATACTAAGCGTGTTCCCACACACACTACTCGAAGGACTAAGCTACATGCTATCCGCAATCTCAGGAAGCTCGCTATCAGACGGAATAGTCAAACAAAAAACGCTAGCCTCAGAAAATATGAAAACAATACTCAAATACAACCTATTATTGCTATTAATAGCAATCGGAGTACTAGCAATAGGAATGCTAGTAGAAACATACGTACTAGGAAATTTTGAAGTCTACAGAAAAATTATAACAATAGCATTCCCCAGATAAACTCACAAAGCTTAAAAACAAAACCATCTGACAACTTCTCATGAAAATACTCGCCTTCACAGACCTGCACTCCAAACTTTTGGAAAGTTTCAAAGAGCAAAGCTCTTTGAGACCCCGTCGAACTTCGTTCGACGTTGGTTTGATCAAAAGGCGTTCTTCGTTCAGGCTCCAGAAGCAATTTGATAAATCCTTGTCTTCGACAAGGATGTTTATGACTCTTCTCTCGCCCTCACGATATCACGCAATCCGGAGGCTGCTTTCATGAAAATACTCGCCTTCACAGATTTGCACTCCAACATAATAGCATATGAAAGAATAAAAGCAAAAGTCAAAAAGTTCAAGCCAGAACTCATATTCTGCCTGGGAGACTTCACCTACTTCGAACAATACATAGAACAAGTACTGCGAAAACTAAACGAGCTAAAAAAACCAGTCTACATCATACATGGAAACCATGAAAATGAATCCATAGTAAAAAAAATCTGCCAAAGACACCGCAACCTGATATACGCACACAACAAAGTAATACCGCTCAACGGATACACAATAATAGCGCATGGCGGCGGAGGATTCTACACCAGCGGAAAATCAGCAAGAGACAAAGATTTCGACAAACTCATCAGAAAAAACAAGAAAAAACTCGAAGGCAAACTAATACTGTTAACACATGCACCGCCCAGAAAAACAAAACTGGACAGACTCAGCTGGGCAGGACACGTAGGATGTGAAAGCTACCTGGAATTCATAAAAAAGTACAAACCAATACTCGCACTATCCGGACACCTACACGAAAACTTTAACACCAAAGACAAAAAAGGAAAAACATTAATCTGCAATCCCGGGCCAGCAGGAACGGTGTTCACGATATGAGCAACCAAAAAATACTACTAACAAACGCGGCATTCTGGGCAGCATTCGACGGACTAACATCAGTCTATCTGGTAGCATTCGCACTCGCCCTAGGAGCATCAAACGTCGTAATAGGACTGCTCGGAGCGATGCCCTGGCTGGCAAGCCTTCTGACACAAATACCAGGCTCAGAACTAGTACAACACTACGCAAGAAAAAAAGTCTACATATTCTTCGCACTGCTCGGCAGACTATTCTGGATACCAATACTCCTCGCGCCATTCATATTCGAAAAACCAATACTGATGATAATAATCTTCTACCTGCTCGTAAAACTCGGAGAAACAATAACAGAACCAGCATACGCAACAATGCTGGCAGACATGATTCCGACAAAAAACTTCGGAGAATTCAACAGCAAAAGATACAGGCTCATATCAACATTCGGAATGATATCTTTGGTTCTCGGAGGACTCTGGCTCAAACAATTCCCAAAAGAAAGCCCAACAGGATTCGCAATAATGTTCGCATTTGGAGCAGCTCTTGCAATAATAGCAACAGTACTAATGACCAAACTAAAAGAACCAGCATACAAAGACCACAACCACCACTCAATCAAAGAATTCCTAACACTCGACGGGCACATGAGCAAATTAGTACTATTCAGCGTAACCTTTTACTTCGCATACATGCTAGCATCACCATTCTTCGCAGTATACATGCTGAAAAACCTGCAAATGAACTATTTGTTTTATGGAATAGCGACAGCAGCAGCAATAGTCGCACAAATAATCATGTCAAGATACGTTGGCAGGCTGACCGACAAGTTTGGAGACAAACCAATAGCAATACTGGGACACATAGGAACAGCATTCGTACCAATATTGTTTTTGATAATAACCAAAACAAACATCTGGCTCATAATACCAGTACAAATATTCTCAGGACTGGTATGGTCAGCAGCAGACATATCAAGATACAACCTCATGATAAGAAGCGCTGACCCCCAAAAAAGAGCAATGCAAATAGCAGAATACAACCTTTACAGCAGCATAGCCCTGATAATAGCTCCAATAACCGGAGGATGGCTCACAGAACACGTAGTATGGCTGCTAACAGGAATACCCCTAATATTCGTCATAAGCAGTGTATTAAGACTCTTAAGCTCATTATTATTGTTCAGAGTGCAGGAACCAAGCGGAAAGCAAGAATACTCGCTAATATACGTATTCAAAGAAGCAATGCACTTCCATCCAAACAAAGGATTACAATACGGAATACACATCGTCAGAAGAATAACAGGAGGACTGGTGAAATAATGGACCTACACGAAACACTCGCAAAACTGACAAGACACCCGATATTCAGGGAATGGCACGACAAGAACAAATCATATTTCCTTGCACACGCATTCGTAATGATAGATGAGGCAAACAAAAACAGCATGCAAATCGGGTTTTACAACCCTGAAAAAGAAAGAATGGTATCATTCTTTGTAGATGACAGCGTGAAAAAAACAGAAGAGCAAGAAGTCTTAAGGTCAGAAGGAGAGATAAAGCAATTAAAGCCTGAAGAAGTTAAACTAACAATAGAAAAAGCATTAGAGATTGCAGAAAAATGTTTCAAAGAATACAAAGAACAAGTAATAAAGCACTTCTTCATCATACAAAACACAGAAGGACACACAATGTTCAACATAACCTACTTCACGCAGACTTTAAAAACGGTAAACATCAAAATAGACGCTGGCAACGGAAAAATAATCAAGCATTCAATACAAATGCTGGCGCAATTCGCATAATTGTCACCACTCTGAATAGTGCAGCATCTATATCGCAGTATAACCATCTTTAAATATGCAAATAAGTGAAAAAAATTTAACGACGAAAAAAAAGAGGGGATTTGATGGCAGCAGCAGTGGACTATAAAGAAAAACTAAAAAACAAAGACCTTGATATTTTCTTCAGAAACGCAGATGACCAGAATGCAGAAGAAGCGATGAGTTGATTTTTAATTTCATAACAAGATCGAAGGGGCCTTAACTCCCGGCCCCCTCTGGACCTCCTGAAAGGTCCAACCTCTTTTTTTGAACACCTCTTTAGCAAGAATAAAAATTCAAGAATGAATCTTCTTTATAATCATTTATGGCGCGCTTACTAACGTTTAGAATGTGTAAACTGCAAACAATCTACTGCAGTTCATGAAATCTTAAATACACCTGACAATTCAAAAAACACATGATACTTGGAGTTACAGGCCTGCACGGAGCCGGAAAAGACACAGTCGCGCAATTGCTCGTGGAAAAAAACTTCTTCCACATCTCATTATCAGATTTCATAAGAGAAGAAGCCAAAAAAAGAAAAATTCCAATAACAAGAGAAAATTTAGTCCAGTTAGGAAACGAGATACGTTCAGAATCTGGAAGCAGCGTGCTCGCGAGACGCGCACTTGAAAAAGTTGAGGACGGAGAAAACTATGTCATCACCTCAATACGAAACGTTGATGAAGCAAAAAAAATTCTTGAACGGGAAAACGCGACTTTAATCAACGTAACAGCACCACAAACCGAACGACTAAGAAGACTGATAGAACGAAACAGGGAAAAAGACCCAAAAACAATAAACGAACTGACAAAAGCCGAAGAAAAAGAAATGTCAGACGACCCGTCAGCAATGCAAATGCACAAAGTAATGAAAATGGCAAAAATCATAATCAACAATGACGGAACAATAGACAAATTAAAAGAAAAAGTAAACAAGATGGTAGAAGATTACCTGTACAAGCTACAACCAAGCAGACCAAGCTGGGATGAATACTTCATGCAAATCGCAGAAACAATAAAATTACGCTCAAACTGCCTGTCAGCAAAAAAAGGCGCAGTGCTGGTCAAAGACAAACGAATAATATCTACAGGATACAACGGCTCGCCAAAAGGCATCAAACACTGCAACGAAGGCGGGTGCATAAGATGCACACAACGACACCTCGGAAAAATAAAATCAGGAGTTTTTTCAGAACCCTGCATATGCTGCCATGCTGAAGAAAATGCCATAGTTCAGGCTGCAGTTCATGGCATTAGCACAGACGGTGCAACATTATACACCAGTTTCACACCTTGTGTTAATTGCGCAAAAATGATAATAAACGCGCAAATCAAAGAAGTAGTAGGCAAAACAATATATCCTGACGACGCAGGCACAAAACTATTAAAAGATGCAGGAATAAAATTCAGACTATTCAAAAGCAAACACAAATTCTCATGAAAACAGAAGAATACCAAATACTGCTGAAAGACGCGCTAGCAAGAAACGAAACAATAGTTTTCTCCTGCAAATGCAGAATAAGATACTCGGGAAGAGCTGAAAGCCTTCTTGACTGGGGAGACCGGGTAGTAATGATAAAAAATGACAACACGCTACTCGTACACCAACCAACAGGAAACACACCAATAAACTACATGAAACCAGGAAGCAGTTATACGTTAAAATGCGAGCAAGACCAATTGATACTGAAAAGCCAGAACATAATACAAAAAGAAACCATGGAAATCACAATCAACAAAATGCACTTCTTCAACAGCCACAAACTAGAAGATGGACAAGTAATCAGGGTATCAGGCACAGAAGAAGACATGAGCAACATGATATATGCCAACCCGGAAATGATAGAAGAAGGATTCAAACCAGTAAGCCAAGAAGAACAAACAAAATACGGATTCATCGACGTTCTCGGAGTAGACAAGAACGGACTATTAACAGTGGTAGAATGCAAAAGATACAGAGCAGAATTATCAGCCGTAACACAATTGCGAAGGTATGTTGAAAAAATAATGGTAAGCAAAGGAATAACAAAAGTCAGAGGAATACTAGCAGCACCAAAAATAACAAACAATGCAGAAAAAATGCTAAAAGACTGGGGCTTTGACTTTGTAAGCATCAAACCACCAAAATACCTGGAAGAATACGACAAAAAACAAGCGAAACTAGAAGGATATGGATAGAATAGACTTGCTGTACCGGGCAGGAGAATCTGCAATAAGAATCTACATCAAAACAACGTACAAACTACAATTGCAAGGACAACTGCCAAAAGGACCATACGTATTGCTGCCAAAACACCAGCAAATGCTAGACATCCCGCTAGAAGGAATGATAGCATATGAAACGACCAGACAACTAGGAAACTTTGTCATGAGACGACTGCCATTCAACTTCTTCCTTGAACTGCTCGGAGGCATAACAATAGCAAGACCAAAAGACCTCAAAAAAAGAAAAATAACAAGACAAGAAGGACAATACATAAACGAAATAGCAGCACAAAAAGCAATAAACAGGCTCAGAAAAAAAGAATTAGTAGTAATACATCCTGAAGGAACAAGAAAATGGCAGGAAATGAACCCAATACACATCCATCCAAACTCAATACTAGAACAAATAATAGACGCACAAAAATATATCGGACAAATACCCTTCGTACCCGTTGGAATAAAATATACTGGCAGCACAATAACAGTAAAAATAGGACAACCATATTATACAAACAACAGAGAAGAACTCGCAAAACATCTCAGACAAGAACTGCCAAAACTAAGCAATCTCAAATATAATACGGGTAAACAGACTGCGTTGAACAAACACCAACACCAGACTGGTTAGTCTTAGTATAATCACAAACAAAACCAAGCTCACAACCATACTGCTTGCTGTCAACCAAACCACACAACTGACCCAGCTTCCCACGAGGAATACCAGAAGGATAATTCAAATAATCAGAACGAACTTCAGGAGTCCCCCGAGTATACATTGATTCTGTTGACAAAGGACCATAATAAGGATAAGCATACTGAGGATAGTTGTACGGGTAATACATTCCTGACTGAGGATAATAAGGCAAAGGATAATACATGTAAAAAGGCTGACCATAATAATAAACCGCACCATAACTTGTAGTGCCCCAACGCTGATAACCATTAACAAAAACAACTGCCAAAAGAAAAACAAGCACAACAGCAATAATAGTCTTTTTCACCATCTTTTTCAGAGCAAAGAATATCCTCATGATTTAAAAAAGTTATGCCTCAATAACGCACATCCCCAATTTTCCCACAGGAAAAGCAGACTGACCATTAACCACAACCTTCCTGTTCAAATCAACAACAAGATAACCAGAATCAAGAAAACGACTCTTCAGCAAAGGAAGAACACCATCAACACCCTTTTCAAGCAATTTCATAGCAGAACGATAATGAGTATTAACAATGTAAACACAATCATCCTTCACAATGAACAAATGAACATAAGACATAACAACAGTAAAGACAAACCCCTTAAAATGAGTATCGACCCAAAAACTGGAAAGTTTAGCAGACAAGCAGCAATTTTTTCCGAGATTTCAGCCCAGATATGAAAAAAACCTGTTTTTTAGACAATTTCTTAATAAATTTCAAAACAGCAACATTTGCCTTATCATCCTGAGCAGGAGCGCGAACAGCAACCCTCAATACATCGCCATCCCAGCCAAGAATCTCATCATTCATGGAATCAGGCTTTACAAAAACTTTCAACCTTCCAGGTTTTAATATTAGGCTTTGCATATAATATCAGGGGGCATTCTACCGCCATGCCTCCTTGAACCCCTGGCGGTCACTTATATTCCCGCCACGTATGCCTACACTTAGTACACTTAAGGAACCTTGTAGGAGGCTCATCAGAAGAACGCGTCTGCACCTCCCAATACTCTGCACTCCTATTGCCACACTTCTTGCACTCTGCCTCAACAATAGGATTGATAACCTCCTCTTTCTCAACAATAGAAACTTCCTTAGACTCCTGCTTGTTTTTTTCAGTAATAATAACACTCTCAGCAGCCTGCCTGTAACCACAACCACAAACAAACTGTTTTTTGCCATCCACCAGCTTAGGCATCATAATACTCTGGCACTTAGGACAAAACATCATATCAAAACACCAACTGCCACAACCACACAGCAATAATCTTCACATAACCAAGGAATGGAACACGCCAAACAGCCTTACCAATAACCTTATCCTCAGGAATACCACGCTCGAAAGAACCCATATCACAATTATGATCGCCCTTAGTCCAGAAAACCCGCTGACCATCCAACTCTGAAATCTTAATGACACGATGAATAATAGGATCAGGACGCTGGGCGATAACATAAACAATAACATCCCCAATCTGCGCATTTTTAGGAGAATAAAGAATCATAATATCTCCCTTATTGAAACCATTCACGAAATCAAAATTCCTAAAAACATCACTCGTGATATTTGCTTTCTCATAATACTGCCCCTGAACAATCTTCTCAGAACAGGCAGAATTGCAGCACATAGCCTCATCCCAGAAATAATCAAAATTACCCTCGTGCTCCATACTGCCGGAAACAACCGCGACAATCGGAGCAGGAGTTCCAAGAACAAAACCAAGACCAGGATACAAAAGAAATTTTATAATGACAAAAGCAATAGCAACATTAGCAAGCCAACTCCAGATACTCTCCTCTTCCCAAAGAAAATACCAGACTTTCTTAAACACGTCCTTCAAAGACATTAGAACAACTTTTCCACAAAGACTTAAAAAGGTTTTGATTTACCATATATGTATGAAACAGCAACGAACGTCAGATTACTTTGAAGGAATACTGCAAATAAGAAACGGAAGCAAAGAACTGCTTGACTGGATACAAACAAGAATAAAAGAAGAAGGAAAAGCAAAAGTCGCAAAAGCAAAGAAAGTGACAAACGGGGTGGACTTGTACATAACAGACCAGCACTACCTGCAAAATCTAGGCAGGAAAATAAAAGAGCACCAAAATGGCATCCTGAAAGTAAGCAGAAGACTGCATACGCAAGACAAAATGACCAGCAAAATAATATACAGAGTCACAGTGCTCTTCAAAACACTGCCCTTCAAAAAAGGAGACATAATAACATTCCACGGAGAACAAGTTCAAATACTGCAAATAAACACAAAAGCACAAATAAGAAACCTGAAAAGCGGCGCAAAAAGATTTGTAGATTTGGAATTACTTGCCAGATAAACGCTGTTTCTGATACTCCTCAACCAATTGAGCAAGAACAACACGCTCAGACCTAACCTTATCCAACCAAGCCCTGTCAACAAAAGCAACACGATTAACAATCTCGCTTTTCAAAGCAGGAACGCAGGCAAAAGGCAAATGCTCCTTAGCAGATTTAGAAGGCATCTTACTACAAATAACCACCTGAACATTCTTCTCATGCAAAAACTTCACAGCCTTCTCGCTCATCTGATTGCAATCATCAACAAAAATAACCGAATCAAGAAAATCACGATTATTCCAAACCTCATCCCAACCAAGCCTTTCCAAGCGAAGAACAGAAACAACATTCTTCCTCAACAAAACATTCTCAAGCAAAGCAATTTGAGACCTGAGCTTTTCATTAAGCCTGACAGCATTATCAAAACGCTGAGACAACGACATAATCTGAGACTGCTTAATACCAGCAATCTGGGCGTGAGTCTTAGGCTTAACAAGAGTGGAAGCATGAGCTCTCAAATTATTCAGCTCCTTATCAACAAAAAACAATTTTTTCTCCAACAACTTATTCTTCTCCAGCAAAACAAGATTGTCCCTTCGAGCCCTTGAAAGAACAGAATAAATGCGGGCAATATCCTCATCGCGCTTCTCCTCAACAAATTCTTCAGCCTTCACCTCTTTTTTAGGAGTCAATATCGACAATGCACCGCGAATGCTGATTTCCTCTTTCAAAACAATCTCGACAACATCCTCAAAAGCACCCAGACGATTCTCCTTTTCCAAAAAAGAACGAATCTTGCTCAACAAAGGCCTAATTTTCCTGAAAGCAAGCAAAGCGCTCGCCAAAGCATCCATCTCATGAGAATTATTGAAAGAAAAACCTGAAGTCATCTCGCGCTTATCATCAACCCGAACATCCTCAGAAGGACCAAAAATCCTAGCACCAAGCTTCACAGAAGCACTCTCAACAAAAGAAGGAATCTTCAACTTATCAGTCCCAACAACAATAACCCTCCCAAGCTTCAATAATCTGGAAATCAAAGAATCAAGATCAAGACCCTTCTCAGAACCAGACGCAACAAGCCCGCCATTCAAATTAAGAACAGCCCAACCAACAGAAGTACCAGGATCAATACCAGCAATCAGCTTCATTTAACAATAATATTCCCCCTGCCTTTCTTAATCCTCCTAATAAAACCATGAGCCTCAAGCTCATCAATCATCAAAGAAATCTTTGCCTCAGAAAAAGGAAAATTCTTCCTGATATCTTTTTGAGTGGTACGCCCACCTTCCTTGTCAATAAACTCCAAAATCCTCTGCAAATCCTCAGGAACAGCAATCCCCCTAATCTCTTTCACAACCTTCTCAACAGGCTTTCGCGAGACCTTATAAACAATAAAACCAAGAATTGCAAAAACAACAAGCCACAAAAACCAATGAGAAACAGGCCTGTCCTGAACAGCATCCTCAACAAAAGGAACTTCAGGCACGTCTGACAACAACGCTTCATCAACAGAAGGAAGCAAAATCAAATCAATAACATAATCGCCATCACCAAGAACGGTGACATTCTCCGTAACATCAGTATCTTTGAATTGTGCCTTTAAAAGATAATTTCCGGCAGGAACTGAAAAAGAATAAGTCCCATCAGAGGCAACCATCATCTGCCTTGGAGAGGTGTCAATATCAATAAGTGAATTAGACAACTTGTTCAGTCCAAAGTCATATACAGTCCCATGAATGGTGGCTCCCAAAACAGAGGGGAGCAAGACCAGCAAAACCCACAACCACTTCATATATGATGTGGTGTGAACTTGTATATATAAAGATTTCGCGCTCTTTAAAGAAAAATAAGGTCAAATAATCCCCCTTAAAGCAAAAAGAGAGTGAATAAAGTTTTGTAAAGTGTTAAAGGGGTAATAAACAAAGCAAAAACTGTCTGGCTGAAAGCATGTTTATAAACAAGTTCTACAATAATAACAACATGAAATTCAAGTTAAACTTGGAGGTAAATAAAATGAAACAAATGATAGCAATACTCGCTATCCTGCTGGTGGCACTACCTGTAGTATACGCTATAGAACAGAGCGCCGGACAAGGAGCGGGACAGGAAAGAAGAGAACAAATACGCGAACAAGTAAAAGAAAAGGTGCAAGAAGCTGTTCAAGTGAGAGCTGAAGCACGAGAACAGGCACGTGAACAACGAATGAACGTTGCAGAAATAGGAGAAAGCCTGAAAGCCTGCAAAGGAAAGAAAACAGCAGACTGCGATGACAAACGAAAAGACGCCAAAGTAAAGGCAAAAGATGTACTGGTAAAAGCAACAGAAGACGTCACTACACTGTTGACAACAACCAAAGAAAAAATAATGGCATCTGATGTCGCAGACAAAGACGCATTAGCTGCAGACCTTGATGCACAATTAGCTAAAATTGCAGAAGCAAAAACAAAAGTTGATGCCTTAACTGAAAACAGCACAAAAAAAGAAATCAATGACGCTGCAAAAGAGCTCAGAAAAACAGTACAAGAAGCCAAAAAATCATTAAAACACGGAGCAAACAAATTAGTCTCCTCAAGACTTGGCGGAGTACTAGTCATAACTGAACAATTGCAGACAAAACTTGAAAACAGGCTGGCAAAACTTAAAGAAAAAGGAGCAGACGTAAGCAGTGTAGGACTGGAAGCATTCAAAGCAAAAATCGCAGAAGCAAAAAGCTTACACGCAGAAGCAACAACGGCATTCGACAAAGCAAAAGCCGCAGCTGAAGCAGAAAAAGACAACCTCATGAAACAAGCAACTCAAAAACTGAGGGAATCACACGAAGCATTGAATGAAGCACGAATAATGCTGAAAGAAATGCTGCAAAAGATGCAACAGCTTGAAGTAAGAACACGTGCAGAAAACCAAGAAAGAACAGGAAGCACTGAAACAAACACGAGCGCAACGCCAACTGAAGCTACAACTGAAAATACAACCGCAGTTGAAACAAACGCTTCAGCACAATAAACCTTAAATACAACTTAGAAGGATGTGAAAGCTATGAACGCAAAAATCGTGTTTGTAATGCTGAGCGTACTGTTACTCTTAACTGCATGCGGAAAGCAGGCAGCGCCTGCGCCACAGCCAGAGGCAACGCCAGAGCCTACACCAGCGCCTACACCGGCGCCAGAGACAGCTCCAGCAGTGGAACAGCCTCCTGCAATAGAAGATGCAGCAGAAGACACAACAGTAAGCGAAATTGACAGCTCAACAGAAGCAGTCGACCAGTTAAGCAAGGATTTAGACACATCAGTAATAGATGACATTGACGTACAACTTGCAGAACTCGACAAGCTCGAACTGGAATAAATTATTTTTTTTAATTTTTTTTCTTAACTTTTTTAAATTAAACACCTTTTTACAGCAATAATGATAATTCTTGATGGCAGCCACGGAGAAGGCGGAGGACAAATAGTCAGAACAGCACTCGCACTAAGCAGCCTAACAGGAATACCCTTCAGAGCAACAAACATACGCTCAGGAAGAAAAAACTCAGGACTAAAAGCACAACACGTACAATGCGTAAAAGCATTGCAACAGCTGTGCAACGCAAAAGCAGACGGAGCAGAACTCGGAAGCAAAGAATTATTGTTCGTACCAGGCAAAATAAACGCCAAAAACCTGACTATTGACATCGGCACAGCAGGAAGCATAACATTACTCTTACAGGCAGTATTATTGCCCTGCATGTTCGCAAATAAAACACACAAACTTGTGCTAATAGGAGGAACTGACACACAATGGAGCATGCCAATAGACTACTTTGCCAACGTGTTAGTTCCACAATACAGAAGAGTCTGCGGGCTTGACGTCAAAGTCCTAAAAAGAGGATACTACCCAAAAGGAGGAGGACAAATAGAACTCACAATAAAGCCAATTGTTAAGAGAAACGAATTTGAAACATTCGAAGACTTTACAGCAGCACTAAAACACAAAGCATTCATAATAGAACCAGGAAAACTAAATTGCGTAAAAGGAACCTCGCACGCAAGCAAAACACTAGAAAACGCAAAAGTAGCAGACAGACAAGCCAGCGCAGCAAAACAAGCACTCACCAACCTTAATGTTCCAATCGAGATAACAACAGAATACTCAGACACTTTGTCAACAGGCTCTGGCATTACATTATGGGCAATATTCGCCAGAAATGATGACATAGACAATGAAAACCCGATAAGAACAGGAGCAGACGCGCTCGGAGAATTGGGCAAGCCAGCAGAAAAAGTAGGAACAGAAGCAGCAGAGAAACTGCTGAAGGAATTAAACGCGCCAGTTGATAGTCATCTGGCAGACAATCTCATACCATTAATGGCACTATGCAAGCCAAGCAAGATAACAACATCACAAACAACAAAACATACAGAAACAAACATCTGGGTAGTGGAACAGTTTCTAGGGAAGATGTT
>Ga0105099_10000582_pt1 | contig 24673 bp, 17 predicted proteins | sample PPLLak3cmMay2015_2_FD_79138 | JGI IMG/M metagenome (GOLD analysis project Ga0105099, IMG submission 79138) | Freshwater sediment microbial communities from Prairie Pothole Lake near Jamestown, North Dakota, USA - PPLs Lake P8 Core (1) Depth... | ecosystem: Environmental > Aquatic > Freshwater >... | reverse complement strand
TATGGACGATTGCGAAAACTCAACGGACAAACCGGGGCAGTCCTTAAACAGACATTCCTTTATCGACCCTGTTGGGGTGGAGTCTCTGTCGCAGACGCAGAAAACGACGGAAAACTCGAACTCTATGTCAATGAACGAAAAGCGAACTACAATAGTTATACCTTTGTCAATGGAACCCGCGTTCCAGTAAGCCTTGGCCAACTCAACCTTGGGATGATGTGCTACGATGCAGAGACATTAGACCTGCTCTGGTATCAAGATTCCGTCACCGCAAGTAGCCATCCCCTAGAACTCATTGATGTCGACGGTGATGGAGTTCTCGATGCGGTATCACTTCAACAGAACGGAGGTGGCGCCTACGTCGTTGATGGGGCTACCTGGGATAAAATGCCTGGGTTCTACCAAGATTCCGTTGATGGAATGCATCCCCATTCACCATTCCCACTCTACGATGTTGACAATGACGGAAAGATAGAAATCATCGTTAATGCGGATGGCCCTGCACGAATGTGGGACCTTGGGCAATGGGATTCCTATATCACAATTGGTACTCTTAATTACACAGAACCTCCAAAAATGGCTGATGTCATTGGTGATTCAACCCTTGAGATCATAGGATCTTCCACAGGGACGAAAATATATGATCCCCAAGGCAACCTCATTGAAAGCATCATCAACTGTTATGGACTCGACACACAACTCGTTCAAGATATTGATAATGACGGGCAAAATGAACTCATCGTCCTGGCAGGAACAGGATATATCAATTGCTATGATACTAGTGCATACGCTCCAACACCTCGAGTCCGAACAAATATCCAACTCTACAGCGAACGACGTACTGGTGTTGGTATTTACATCCCCCCACCCGGAGCACCACAACCTATCATCAAAACCGTAATCCCTGTTGATGCTGCTGCAGATGTCACGTTTAACCCAACCTTGCGCGTCCGCATGATTGACTATCATCACGACCGCATGGACATCACGATAAGTACCAACGCCTCAGGCTCTTGGACACCTATTGCAACCTATACTGATGTAGGAAATGGGTGGTACAACACCACAACAACAGGGATGAATGTAAAAAATAAGACATACTACTGGCGAGTCACCGCCACTGACCCCAATGCAGATCAAATGACTACAACCCAGACTTTTCGATTCACTACCCTTGCATCCCCACAAATCACCAATGTCATCGCAACACCCATAGATACCTACCCAAACACCCCTGTCAACATCTCCTGTAACGTTATTGACGGAGGAAACGTTGAAACAGTCAAAGTCCGAGTGACTGCACCCAATGGAGCTATCAGTAATCTCACTGCCGATGGTGGAATTCCGGGTTGGACTGTCCTGCGTTACGATGACTTTGAGTCAGGCATGGGTAGCTATACTGATGGAGGTAATTTCTGCGCCATCTCAACCGATTCAGGATATGTCTATCAAGGAAACAGAGCGGTAAAAATCGAGAATTTTCAAGGCCTTGAATCATCCTTCTACCTCAAACAACCCATCGATGTTGACACCCCACGATACACCAGTATCAAAGTCGACTTCTGGTTTAAAGCACGAAACATGTCGAACCTCTCCAACTTCTGGGTCAAGTTTAACGATGGACAACACTGGCGCATTGTTGACAACTACATCAAACCCGGAGCACAGGGATACCGACCCACAGATAAACCATTTGAAAACGACACCTTCTACCATGCCATCACTTGGATTAACGAATCAAAATACACCTTCCCGACAAACATGAAAATACGTTTTGAATGTGACGCGAACGGAGCAGCCCCCTGTGTTTTCATTGATCAGGTTTATATCAATGCAACCACCGCCCAAGGACCGCTCTATTACCTTAACAGCAGCGAGTACTCCCGACTTGGGACCTATCAATACTTCGTCTATGCTGAGGATGTCAGCGGCAATACCATCCGCTCCTCGACTCAAACCTTTAGAATCAGCACCAACCCACACCCTTACCAACCAGATGATCCTAACCCTGCCAATGATTCAACTAAAGTCCCCGTCACAAAAGACCTTAGCTGGACTGGTGGCAGTCCGGGGAGCACTGTGACATATGATATTTACTTTGGGACATCCAATCAACCATCTCTCATCGCAAATAACCACACTACCACCACGTATGATGTGGGGCCGATGAGCTATAGCACTACCTACTACTGGAGAATTGTCGCCTGGGATGCTCAAAGCAACTTCACGGCCGGTCCACTCTGGCACTTTAAAACTACTGCACAATCCGGTGGTGGTGGCGGTAATGACGATGATGAACCAACCACACAGCCAATAAATGTAATCCCAATCGCAAACACATCCGCTGGCGAACCCTACCAAGGATACATCAACGAACCCGTCTTCTTCAACGGTTCACGGAGCAATGATTCTGATGGGACGATCGAAAAATGGAATTGGAACTTTGGGGACAACACAACGGGTTCTGGAAAAACAATCACCCATATCTACACAAGTATCGGACTTTATAACGTGACATTAATCGTAACAGACAACAATTCGACAACAGGTTTAACAAGTACCACATGTGATGTAAGAGGACGACCAAATCAACCACACACAGCACCGATCATCAATGGACCATTGAATGGGACAGTCAATGTAACCTGCAACTTTACAGTGACATCCACGGATCTAGATAAAAATGATACCATCCATTATTCGATCATCTGGGGTGATGAGACGTCATATAGCACCGATAGTGGAATTCTCCCAAGCAACACCTCCTTTACCGCGAGCCACTACTGGACCGTCCCTGGTAATTATACGATTACCGTAACAGCATTTGATAACCACAATCTGTTAAAAACCAATACGTTCACCATCAGAATCGATCCGAAACCAGAAGGATCACCAGGCTTCGAACTCATACTCATACTATGCGCACTGACCTTAGCAGCAATACTCCTACGAAAAAAGAAACGAACTAACTAAAACACTCTTAAAAAAGATAGACTTCCACGAAATCCCCGGGTGAGCCTTATCTTTTCATCCTTTTTTTTTTCTGCGGTTTGTTCTGTTGCTTCTTCAGCAGAAAATCTAATTTCTTATCGATCTTTAGAAACGTTCTAATCAAATAATACAGAATCACCAATTCTATCCCGCAAAGTATTATAAACAAGTAAAAAGCGAAATCTTCAACCATCAACTTCTTTCCACTCCCTAAACAAGTGAATAAAAATAATCGATATAAAAACCTTTTGGAGAGGATGTATTGGGGAAAAAATCATCATAAAACCAAAGAAAAGCACTTTTACTCAGAAACTACCTGATTGAGAAGAACCACTTCACCACCACAGGCAGGACAATTATTTCCCTCTAAAATCCCCATCTCTTTTAAGCTACCAATTATTTGCAGTTTTCGTCCGCAATCTGTACACTTGATGTAAGTAACATCTTTCAAAAAAATCATTCCCCAATTTTTATATGAAAAAACTAATATTTAATATTTTCTGTTGTATTTATAACAAGAAATCCAAAAAAACGTAAACCCGATTTTTTTCTTTGCTCGGAGACAGAAAAAAAAATAAAGGAGAAACGAAGATTTTTATAAGAACGAACCTTACCGGTACACCTTGATATTGAGGATGTACTATGAACAATAAACGGATACTTGTCACTGGCGGAGCCGGGTTTATCGGATCGAACCTCGCCCGGTACCTCACTGAAACAAAAAACCAGGTGACAATCCTTGATGACCTCTCCACCGGAAGAATAGAAAACATCGATGACCTTATTTCAAACAATTCAATCGAATTTGTTCAAGGTAGCATCACCGATTTGGACTTACTTCAGGACACCTTTCACAACATTGACTACATCTTCCATGAAGCCGCCCTCCCCAGCGTCCCCCGCAGCATCAAAGACCCTCTTACCACCAACCAAGTCAATATCAACGGCACCTTAAACGTCCTTCTCGCCGCAAAAGACAATAAGGTAAAGAAGGTCGTCTATGCCTCCTCTAGCAGCGTCTATGGTGACACACCCACCCTCCCGAAACTTGAAACCATGATCCCCAACCCTCTTTCTCCTTACGCCATTACGAAATTAACCGCGGAATACTATTGTCAAATCTTCACCGATGTATTCCATCTCCCTACCATCTCACTGCGATACTTCAATGTCTACGGTCCACGACAAGACCCCTCCAGCCAGTATGCAGCAGTCATCCCAAAATTCATCACTAACATCATGAACAATCAATCACCCGTCATCTACGGTGACGGGGAACAAACCCGAGATTTCACTTATATCGCGGATGTGATCCAAGCAAACGTCCTTGCTGCAGAAAGCAATGCAACAGGGGTGTTCAATGCAGCGGGCGGCAGGCGGATTACCGTCAATGAACTAGCTGACACTATTATGAACATCTGCGGAAAACACGTCACAAAAACATATCAAGAAAGCAGACCTGGTGATATCAAACACTCCCTGGCTGATAGCTCAAAAGCATATCATTCCTTTGGTTTTACCCTACAATATGATATGGAAAAAGGATTAAAGGAGACAATAAAATGGTATCAAAAACAGCAATAAAAGGAAGGACCGTCTGCGTCATCGGACTTGGCTATGTTGGCATGCCTCTTGTAGATGCATTCGCAAAACATATCCCCGTCATCGGTTTTGACATCAATGAAACCAAAGTAAACAAATTAAAAAAAGAATACCCCCGATTAGATTTAACCACCAATCCTGAAAAAATAAAGAAAGCAGACGTAGTCATCATCGCAGTCCCCACACCAGTCCTCAAATCAAAAGAACCAGACATGAGCCCTGTGATCTCCGCCTCAGAGATCGTCGGTCGGAATCTGAAAAAAAATGCAATCGTCGTCCTCGAATCAACCGTCTATCCTGGAACAACAGAAGAAATCGTCGGACCAATCCTTGAACGTGAATCAGGTTTTAAAATCGGAAAAGACATCAAAATCGGATACTCACCAGAACGAGTCAATCCCGGTGATGATGCGCACTCCCTCGATAAAATCCATAAAGTCGTCTCTGGCATGGATGCAGAGACAACCAAGACCCTCGCTGCACTTTACAGCCTAGTTACTACGGTCTACGTAGCACGCAACATCAAAACCGCAGAGGCAGCAAAGGTCATCGAAAACGTCCAACGAGACCTCAACATCGCCCTCATGAACGAATTATCCATGATCTTCCATCTGATGGATATCGACACCAAAGAAGTTCTCGATGCCGCATCCACCAAATGGAACTTCATCCGATTTGCACCAGGACTCGTTGGAGGACACTGCATCCCCGTCGACCCCTATTACCTCACCTATAAAGCTAGAGAACTTGGATATCACGCCCAAGTGATACTCGCGGGAAGAGCAGTGAACGACTCTATGGCAAAATTCGTCGCAGAACTCGCTATAAAAGGAATCAACGATGCAGGAAAAACCATCAAAAACTCAAAAGTCCTTATCATGGGTCTCACCTACAAAGCAAACGTCCCAGACACCCGAGAGTCCCCCGCGAAAGCCATGGTAAAAGAACTCAAGGACTTCTCCTGTGACGTCTACGGCCTCGATCCCCTGTTAACCAAGAAAGAAATCGAAGGATTCGACGTAAAAACCACCGATGCCCTCAAAGGGAAAGTCGATTGTATCATTCTTGCTGTCGCCCATGATCAATTCAAGAAAAACACCTACGCAGAATTAAAGAAAATGATGAAAGAACGGCCCGTCCTCATCGACGTCAGACGAATGTACAACAAGGATGAGGCAAAAAAACACGGAATTTACTACAACACCCTATAAACAACTTGGTCCGATTATGTCGGTTGTCCGCCGGATAGTAAAAAACACCTCAGCGTTATTCCTCGCTCAAATCGTCTCCTCAGCAGTCGCCCTTATTTTTGGTGTCGTCATCGCCCGTGTCTTAGGCGACACGGTCTTTGGAAAATTCGCTTTCGCCTTAGCTTTTACCGAGATATTCTCAATATTTTCTGCCCTTGGGTATAACACCTTACTCATCCGTGAAGTCTCACGAGATAAAAACCAAGTCAACAAATATGTCAATAACATTTTTTTCTTTCGAGTCCTATTTTCTCTAGTCCTCTATGTCCTCATCGTTATATCCATCAACCTCATGCAATACCCCGATGACACAAAAATCGCTGTCTACCTCATCGGCATCTTCCAACTCTTCGAATCCCTCGCCAACGTCTTTAAAGTCACATTCCGAGCCTTCGAAAAAATGGAATACGAAGCAGCAATCATCATTGCGACCCACCTTCTTAGCCTCGTTATAGTAATCATCATCCTCTACCTAGGATATGGTCTTGTTACCGTCAGCCTTGCCTATGCTTTTATCGGAATAATAAGTTTCTTTTTCAGCATCCTGCTCTGTAGAAAAAAGATTATAAAAGTTCAATGGGAACTGGATTTTACCTTCCTAAAAAAAACAATCGGGACCGCAATATCCCTCAGCATGCTTGCCATCTTTGCCTTAATCTATGTAAAGATTGACACCGTCATGCTCTCATTCATGAAAGGAGATGCAGTCGTCGGATGGTACAACGCAGCATACTACCTCGTCCAAGGATTCAAACCGCTCCCGCAACTCGTGATGGGCGCTCTCTTCCCTTTAATGGCTTATAGCTTTGTTTCTGCAAAAGACCAATTAAAAAGCATCTTCGAACGAGCTTTCAGATACCTCCTGATTTTAGGATTACCAATGGCGATAGGAATCACCCTCCTCGCAGACAAAATCATTCCTCTGCTCTATGGACCCAGTTTTCAAAACTCAATTCCTGCCCTCCAAATCCTCGCATGGGATGTACTCTTAGTCTTTCTTTACGGATGCATCTCTTTTTTACTTGTCTCAATCGACAGACAGCATCAGATGGCGATTCTTGCGGGATGCACCGCCCTCATCAATATCATACTCAATATCATCCTGATACCAACCTATAGCTACATTGGCTCTGCATTTGCAACCATCGCTGCAGAAAGCTTTCTTCTTATCGCGTACCTGTATCTCTCAGGTCGATACTTCCATTTCCTTCCCTTGCATCGAATCATCATCAAACCCCTCATCGCCGCTGGACTCATGGCTGGATTCGTTTATTACTTCCATAACCAAAACCTCTTCCTCATCATCATAATCGCCATCGTAATCTATTTCGCAATCATGTTCGCCATTAAAGGTTTTACAAAAGATGACATCTCCTTAATGAAAAGTGTAATGAAAAAAAACAACTCAGAGTAATACCCATCAGTTCTTTGCAGGATCATAATACTCTTCTAGGATCATTTCTACGGTGACAAGCAATCCAAAGATCATCGCATAATTCTTTTTCCCTTTCAGGTGCAACTTCCAAAGCTTCTCAATATATACTGGATCAAAAAACTCCCGTTTTTTAACCTTATCTATCATTGTTTTCACAAACATCTGATATTCCCTGTTGGTACGAAGAAGATCATTATAATCAATAAAATTCTGATTCTTATTGAAAAACAACCGATGATGAACAAGCAAATTAGAGATAACATTGGATTTGAGTTGCAAGAACCAAAGGACCCGCCTGACATACAATTTCAGATGATTTGTCTGTAACGGCAAACCAAGATTATTCTTGGTTGGCAACGCGAATAAATCAGAATAATAGTTCATTAGCATCTCTTTATACAGCTTTTTCTCCTTTCGAAGTTCCAATGGAACATGGAGCATAAAATCAATAATTTCATTATCCAAAAATGGTTTGACGTATTCGAACACCGTTTCATATCTGAAATTACAAAACGCTGTATATTTATCAGATTCGTTCATATAGAGCCATTTCGCACAATAATTAGGAAGTTGCTTTGGAGAAATCGTTTTCAGATCTTCAACTGATGTATCAAAGGATGAAAGAATCTTTGTCTCTCTCAACCATGCTGTATTAAATAGAGGTGTGATGGTTTGGATATCATTCATTATATGATGATTCAACAATATCTCCTTTACTTTTGCACAAGCCCCATCAGAATCCCGGAGAAGGTGACCGATTTTTGAAAAGATGAGCGGCCCCATGATTTCTCCACCCATAAATCCATTAAAAATCCTTGTCCCATATGTATTAAGACTTTGGTCGATCTGTTGAGAAAAATACGGAGTTGCATCAATCATTCCTTCGACATCATGAAACGATTTTTCATACTGTTTTGAAAAATCCTTTTTTATTGCAGGTAAATAAACATGTTGAATGCCAAGGGTCTTTGCAATCTTCTTCCCAATCTCACAATCATAGCTTTTCTCATCACCAAACGTATACAAAAGAATATTTTCTTTCGACGTTGATAACAACGCAGCCGCCAGGATCGCCCGGGAATCCAAACCACCGCTGATCTCAACAATGATTTTTTCATTTCCCACAATCCTCTGGTCTACCGCTTTTTGCCATCGCATACCTAACTTTTCAAGCAGCAGGTCTTTTTCACAAACATCAAATTTATCGTCCAGAGGATACGACCAATAGCTCTTCACGCTTACCGACTGCTTTGAAACCTTAAGGATAGTAGATGGTGGTAACTGGAATATATTCTCATCAAATGTTTTATCCCCAAGGTAATAACCAAAGATAAAAAAATCCAATAGAGCGTCTTTGCGTATTTTTTTCTCACCGATAAGGTTCATTAATGGGGTGATTTTTGGGGAGAAATAGAAATTATTTTTTTCAGAACAGTAGAACAGTTTCTTCGAACCAAAACGATCATTGATCAGGAAAAGCGTGTCTTTTGTATGAATATACACTGCGGCTAGGTAAGAACCATTTAATTGTTCCAGTTTCTTAAAATCATCTTGTTGACATGCCTCTAGCAGTACCTTTTTCGGGTCGATGATCTCCGTATTAAATATTTCTCCGCAAAAGACAAGATAATCCCCAGTTTTATTATCAATAATCACCTGTTCATTGGCTTTTGATTGAACCTCCAATCGACACACAAGAGAATCAGCAGAGGCTTTCACCTCACTAATCGAAAACCCAAGGGTTTTAGCAACACCCAGGATTGCATCATGATTCGGAATTGAGGAAAAATACCCAAATATACTAGACATACTCTAATGCCCTCATATCACTTCATACCCCAACACTTAAATGTCCATCTCTACCTCGGAGAGGATCGGTCGGTATTTCCCAGATATCGTCGGTAAGATCACATCGACAAATTCAATGTCTACCCTCATGTCCCTGCACTGATCATTAATTTTCCTTATGATCGATTGTAATACCTCTTGCGAAAATTCCTCCCCTTTCACGATCTTCAATATCGCATGCTCCTTAGTCTTCTGAATAAACTGATATTGTTGAATCCCTTTCGTCCGCCCTTTATTATCGTAGAATAATGTTGAGATGAACGCCCCGGTGAGGTATTTCCCATCTTTCGTGACAATAATATCCCGGATTCTCCCTGATATCTCTTTCAGGAGTGGTAATGTTCTTCCACAAGAACAGGTCTCTGTGGAGAGCATTCCTAAATCCCCGATTTCATACCGGATGAACGGCATCGCATAATTCTCTAAATCCGTAATGATCATCTTCCCAAGTTCCCCGGGTGCGACAGGTTCATTATTCTTTAAAAACTCCACGACCGCGTTTTCTACTGCCATATGATATCCAGAATGCGCTGAGCATTCACCCGCATGGAACGTCGTATCCCGCCCACTATAATAATCATACACTTCACAACCAAAGGAACTCTCAATGACATCCCTTTGATAGGGGAATAACGTCTCACAACTCGTTAGAATCGCCTTGGGATGAACCCCCGTAATTCCTTTCTTCTCCATATACTGCGCAATGACATAAATCGCAGAGGCATATGCATTGATGACTTTTGGTTGGAACGACTGTAGAATCGTGATATATTCATCAATGGTATGATCCGTTAGCTTATGTGCATCTAGGAAAATCGTCTGATGCACCTTATTCAGGAGTCTTGTTTTTATCATCGTCTGAGACGAGATATCCTGCGGGGCGCTCCAGAGATACACCATTCTATCCCCAATATTGTATCCCGCCCAGCTCCACTGTCGATACGCTGCGGCCATATTCCAGGCATTCCAGTTATCATCGATATAGAACTTCATCGGTTCCCCGGTTGATCCTCCTGTCGCAGTCGGTGTTAGCTTAAGCCCTGGGACGTTCATCGGCACCAAATCTGGTAAGTTCTTCCGGATAATGTCCTTTGTCAGAATTGGTAGTTTTTTCAAATCAGAAATACACTGGATATCCGCAGGTTTAAACCCTCTTGCATTAAACAAACGATGATAATATGGGACATGCTGATAAGCATAGGAAATAATCCGTTGCAATCGCTGCTGCTGAAACGTCTCAATATCAGAACAAGGCTTCCATTGGGTTTTATCTAGGGTCGCAAGGTTTTTCACTGTGTTATCCAACATCGGAAATTTTATCTTTAAAATCGGATAGATCCCTTTTGTTAGAAGTTTAGAATACATCGACTATCCACCAGGAAATAATCCTTGATCTCCTTGAACTTCTTTTCAATAAAAAGTCCACTGTTTATATCCTTTTTCTTTCAATATGATTCTATACTCGTCGTTGTCGATACAGTTGTTTGTCTACCACAGAAACCATCGGCGCGGTATCCACCTCACATGTTCCAAGGAACTCACAGATCCTCTGAACCTGCGGTATTGGGTCTTTGAGCATCTCATTGTAATGAATGAATAATACATTGATGTTTTCCTTTGACAAAATCTCCTTTTTCACTTTCTCATTTAACCGCTGAAAACTCTGCTTGGTCTGCTCCCGGTTTTCATCTACAACATTCGACATTTTTTCCATGGAATCGAGGACTTCCTCCAGGTTCCGTTCCATGTAGATGATTTTATACTTTCCAGTTGATGGTAGATATGACAACCCATATGCCGTAATTTTAATAAACTTCCCCTGGTACTTCTCAATAGGAAACATACCCTTCATCAATGAAGTAATGATTTTTCCCCCTTCTAACTCGAAATACCCTTTTGGGTTGTTCACATCCGCTTTCCGGGATTCTGTGTACGCGATCGGAACACCTCCGGAGTGAAGCATTTGCATCATCATCGAAGTCCCCGATCGTTCCAAACCCGATACAATATAATTACAATCTCCCTGTAGCATCATTCATCACACCTCCTACCTACCAAGACAAAAACCATTAATCTAAATAACCCAAAGATCGCAAGCGGTCTTTGATACGTTCATCATCTTCTTTACTTAAGGCTTCTTTTTGCTCGGGTTCTGTCTCTGAGACAACCTCAGATAAGACAAACGTCACATACGATGTAACTGTTGGAAACTCTGTCCCTTGAATCCGCTTCTCGATTTGTTCAACTAATTTAGTTGGTATCTGAACAGAGGTATATTTCTCAGCACCTGTCTTTTCTTGCATAAAAAACCATCACATCCTCTAAGGAATACCTACAGGCTCTTCGTAAATAGATATTGTCATATAAATTTTATCAACAAATATCCAATCGACCATGAAAAAGTATCAAAAAAAAACCAATAATCTCACCTCAACGTCGAGAATGGAGAAGTGATTTTGCAAACATTCAAATGGCACGATGAGATATCACGGTACACAATCCTTCTTATATAGATGAAAACTATTAGGAAGGTTTTCGACAATCCACGAGATGCCCGAAAGGAAGACGAGTTCAATGACCTCTATTGACATTTTGCAACAATGGAAAAAAGACAATCCACAGGTGGAAAACATTGTCCTATTTGTATCAGATTCCCTCCGATGGGACCATCTCCCCCCAACGATCGCTAAACGAGGCATCACCTTTAAAACAATCGCTGCTTCCGCATTCACCGCTAGCTCTTTTCCCAGCATCATCTCAGGGTTACACCCACACCACCACGGGGTTGTTTCTTTCTTCGATACACTTTCCAAAGACCTTCCAACGCTTCTGAACCTCCCCGGATATCATACATCCCTCTGGTTGGAAAACACCTGGATTGATGCAGGTCACACGGGTGAATCAGAACTCCATCAATTACTAAACTGTAAAAACGCTGTCTCCTTAGAACATCTCACACCTCCCTTCATCTACCTTGAAGATGAGAAAGGGGGGCATTGTCCCTACGGGTGGACAGAAGACGATATCTACAAGGAAATCGAATGCAGAAGATTTTTCAAAGACTACGGGAAAAAAAGCAACGCGGAACTTCGAAAACGATATCAAGCAGGAATTGACAGAAGCGTCAAGGAATTCGAAAAACGACTCCAGATCCTCGAAAAAAGAAATCTCTTAGACACCACGTTAGTCATCTTCCTCTCAGACCATGGAGAACTCCTGGGCGAATATGGAGGGATCATCGGCCATGGATTTCCCACGGCACCAGAAATCGCCTATGTCCCCACCGTGCTCCTGCATCCCAAGCTCCCTGCGGGTCTTTCTTTTGAAAACGAAGGCGTCCTGCGACATATAGATCTTTACCCAACCATAGCAGAGGTACTGAAGAAAAAACCCACCAGAACCACGGATGGGATAAATCTTCTTTCATTAGAAAAACTCCCGGCTATTGGTATCACCTATTACAACACCGAGATACACATGCCGATCATCAACTATCAACTCACAGAAAAAAGCATCTGGGATAAAAACGGCGGATACCTCTTTAGAGAAGGATCCAACTTCCTTTTCCAACTCCTCTATGGAATCTATGACATCACCATCTCACAACGGGTTCATGGACTCTACCTCAGAGGACAACTCCAGCAGAAAAAACTCAGGATGATACGAAATTATGGAACTATCCTGAAAAACATGTGCCGTTCCCCGATACGATATGGTTCCCCTGAATTTGAATTGACAAAAGCTGAAACCATCATAAAAAAATTCTCTGAAACAAAAATGCCCAAAGACGAAAAACAAAAAATTAAAACCACAATCGAGAGATTAAAACAAGAAGGAAAATTATAGAACCATTTTTTTTTATAAATCTTAGAAAAATCAACGAGACCAATGGTTTTCTAACGATTATTTACCTAAGAAGAAATATATTTTTCCCGGCGAGAGATCGAAAAATACATTCTCTTGAACATCCCCCATCCATCGATTGTTATCATATAATGCCCATTCTTTTATGCTATTTAACGGCTTTGAAAGCAACACCCTATGAGGATACGAACAATTCGTAAGATCTATCGAATAATTCTCCTCAGAATTCTTCGTTACTTTGTACGAATATCGATCAAGGTTGTAGTAAATAGCCTCCGTATGATTGATGTTTATCAAGGAATGATTTTGATAAATCCAATCAATCCACTCCTGCCAATACGAGAGATTCTCTGTCGCATCTGCAGTGATCCCGTTTAATAAACGCGGATGACCACGAATGAGAAGGATTTCTTTTCCGCTGATAGTGTTTTTAAAAAGGACTTTTGCCTCTGAGAGATTTTTACTAGGGTCTCCCCAGGTTTCCCCGAAGAGTGGGTCAATTTCCACCGCATAGGCTGGTTTCTCAATATACTCCACTTCGGGAGCATTACGAGAAGCATTAGCAAAATACCTCTTGTCGTACCAACGGAAATTCTCACCATACACCGGCCAATACTGTTCACTAAATCGCTTCAAGGCAAGGGTCAGATTATAATTTCCTGAGGTGCTTGGTCCAAGGAAAAAATGTGGAGTGATATTATAATTGTTCTTCCAATTCCACATCGTGTAATTAATGTAGTTATATGCATGGCTCAGAGTTATATAATTCAGAGACAACGTATGGTTCCACCCATGACATCCAACTTCGACATGAGGTTTGGAAAAAAACTCTAGAGATGCATCAATATCGGTTTGCGAATACCCGAAATCATCAACAACCGAGTAATTACGAAACTCGTTCCCAAATGGTTTTGTGAATGTCTCTGTAGTAAAAATCACCATCAACTGAACAAATCCACCATACGAGATGATCTGTTCAGTAAGCCACCCAAAACCCTTGTGCGGGGGATGATGGTGATATTGAACGGAGTAATCATCAAACGTCCACAGAATCTTTGGTGTTGTGAAGTACTCACGAATCGGACTATCTGCGCTCTCCACTGCTATCTCTTGGGCACCATTCTCTGGAGTATCTGGTGGATTTGTCTCCGGGGTATCCGTACATCCGCTCAACACAGTTCCAAGAAACATCATACTGACCATGAAAGCAACACACATTCTTTTCATATCACGTATTCCTGCGCGTTATCAATAAATGAGACATCGATTATCCGGTGATGATATAAGTTTGACCACAACTATAAATCTTATTGTTCAACAACATGGTTTTTAAAATACTTTGTTTATAATCGCGAATGTAATTTTCATAAACATTTTGTTTATTGACTGCTGCATCCCGTAATTCCTTTCCTAAATTGGCGTTATAGATGATATAGTTATTACTTTTCATAGATGTATTAAAAATTGTGTAGAAATTCTCATTTGAGGGACGATACTTAATTGTATCTCCATTATCGATATACTCAGCCACATTAGAAAGATACCCCCATACAACTTGATCAACCCCAATATAACTATTTTTTTTTGGAGGAATTGATGTAGAAAGAAAACGGCATGATGTCTCTTCCTCGTCTAAGATAAACTGAGTCTGATCATAACAAAACCGGATGGGACCAAAAATCGATAATATAATGACCACCGTAACTAAAGCCATTGTTGGTTTCTTTAATTTCATCGGAACAATTAAAAAACCAATTCCAGCGACTAATGCAAGGATAAGGACTTGCAGCGCACGCCACCCCAGCACCGGATACACCAGACCAAGTAGCAAATATATTCCACCAACAATTCCAAGGACTAAGAGGATGTAATTGATTTTTTTCTTCAATAAACCAATCGCAAACCCCAAGGCGAGAATCCCAATCGTAATTGGGACCCGCACTCGATTGATTTGACTGATTAGCTGATCAAAAACATTCGGTGAGGTGTTCTTAAATGACTGTGCAAGATTATTTCGATATTCATCAAATCCATAAATTACGTCCATAAAGGCGTTCACAAGCTGCGGAACATAAGTATATGTGTAATATGCAAGAAGCGCGGCGTACAAGCAAGTTAGAACGATACACAACCGAAACGACTCTCTCTTTTTCAAGGAATACAACCCGAAAAACACCAGGAAAATAATCGGAATAAATAAATGGGTGAACATCAGGGTAATAAAAATAATCAAAGTGAGAATCTTATATTTCGTCCCCTCAAGCGTAATGAGAATTAACAACAGGAAAAAAAAGATCAATGCAAGCGTCTGGGGCACCCATTGATAATTCAAAAAAGAAAACGACAATGAAAAATACAAACATACTCCTACAAACGCAACTTGACTCCCTATATATTTCGTTACACGGAATAAGAAAAGATAGGAAAACAACCCTAATAGCACTCCAAATAATGCAAAGAAAACCATCGCAATACTATTCGCATCCATACCAGTAAGTTGAGCAGTCGCCTCGTTGAATGAAAAATATGCTGGATAGTTAAAATAGGAAATTTTTGAAGGGTCAATCCCAATCGCATGAAACACATCAAACATCGATTTCGCATTCCCGATATCAGAGGTTGCTGTCCCATTAAAGTACAGGACATACGAAAAAAGACTCACTGGAAAAATCGCTGCACAAAGTGCTTTGACACTGTTTCTTGGTGAGAAATATCCCGTAACAAACAAACCAAACGAGGTGAGTAAGATCCCTGGCCAAATCAAAGGGGAGAACTGATTGAAAGTTAGATCATCAAGCGTACCAATATGGATGGGATACGAATTATACCAAGATAAGATCAATAACGGTAGACCTAGGAAAAAAAGAATCGCACCCATGAGACTAATCTGATGGGGTTTCATCTTAACCGCTCCCCTGGAATCCCTTGAGAAATTCCTCCAATTCAGATGCTTTATGCTCCCATGAGTAATACATTTCTACAATTTTCTTGCCCCGTTTTCCCATCTCCGGAAGCATGTCTTTTTGCTGGTAGAGCTGCATGATTGCTTTTGCGATATCCTGAGGCGCATTTGTTTCAACCAAGATTCCGCAATTAGCTAGTGTAAATATTTTTTGATGAAATGGAATCTTTGTCGCGATGATTGGTTTTCCCATCGCAAGATACTCCAATGTTTTCAACGGAACACTCACCTTCCACCATTCATTCTCGGGTGGTAATGGAATTACTCCTACATCACAGGCTTGGATATATCCAGGTATCTTGTTAATGGCTACTGGGGGAAGAATCTCAACGTACGGCTCAAGATGCAATCTTAAACAAAGATTTGTCAAATCCGGAATTTTCGATTCTGGTATCCCCACAAGTATTAATTTCAATTTCTTTTTTATCGGCTCACTAATTTCTGTAAGCGACTGAATCAATTCTTCAATCCCGCGTGTGGGAGAATACGTCCCATGATGTAGTAATACGAACGAATCTGTTTTCTGTTTGATTGGTTCAACGAATTGTGTATCCGTGAACTGTTCCTTAGAAAACCCTGAGGACCAGGTTCCAATTTTTTTATGCACAAGACGATATCGCGTCCTTAGAACATCGGCTAATTCATCAGAGATCGTTGTCAAACCGTCCACAACATAACGACTTAAAAATAAAGAAATATCCTTCAAAACCACTGTGTCCGTATCAACAGGAAGGCTGCGGAGATCAAGTATCACAGGGACTTTATAGAGTTTAAAAAAAAGTAAAAAAGGACTCCATATTGTATCTCCGCTCACAATAATTACATCGACCTTTTTCTTTTTTAGCAATGAAGATAAACTTAGAATAAGGACGAAACCATAGATGAAGCCTGACAAAAATCGAACGTTGATGGTCGGCAGATATTTGACACCTTTCTGCTCTATTTTATCCTCTGTAAAATGCCGAGCCAATACCAAGGTGACCTCGTTTCCCTTCTTCCGTAACGCATCCGATATCATCACTTGGGTATTTCGAAAAGAATCTTTATCGGTTAATTTCGTCACCCAGATAATGTTCATCGTTCACCAACACGACCTTCAAGGTTTTACTTCGATTTTGAAGCAATGATATTTACCAAGGCATCATAAATTTTTTTACCAATGGTCGGCCAGTCATACCCCCTTTCAAAGATCGTAGACCGACCATTTGTTGACTGCAGATGGTATGCTTGGACTATTTTTTCTAAGTACTCATCTTTATTCCATTTGGTAATAACAAAACAACCTGGTGTTGTGCCGAAAACCCGTTTAATATCACCAACGTCTGAAGCGACAATTGGCTTGTTACAGGCCATGGATTCCTTTATCACAACTGGTGAACATTCATATAAAGACGGGAAAAGAATCAGATCAGCAGCATTATACAACCATACCATTTGATCAGATGGTTTCGGACCTGCGATAATGGAGATTTTTTCATTCAATCTTTTTTTAAGTTCGGGTATTAAAGATTCTGCAAATGAAAAGTTCTTCTCAGAGCGATTTCTATCCCCTGGGAAAAACAAAATCACATCCGTTTGGGGGAGGTGAAGATGCTCCCGTGCAGTTTTTTTATCGATCGGTTTGAACTGTTCTGTATCGACTCCAGTCGGAATCTCAATACATGGAGTTTGAACTTGTAGATTTTGATAGACGTCAATGTTTTTTGCAATGAATAGATCCACCCGTCGAAACAAGGGTCTTCTCCAGGTTTTTGAATGGGCTAACCAGAGAAACATGTTTTTTTCTTTTTTCTTTTTTCCCAGTTCCCCCTCATGAATGGTAAAGACAACAGGGATATCCAACCTTAGTATCTTTTTCAGAAGAAGAACCTGTGGTAACAGCAACGAATGCTGGACATTGATGACATCATAGCCTCCTTTGAGTTTTTTCCAGATCGGGACAAGGTTTAGGTAGGATAGTTTTCTTTCTTTCCCGTTGATGAAGATGTAATCGACAGAAAGACCAAGTTTTTTTAACTCATCAATCTCCTGTTTGATAAAAACCCCAGAATAGCTTCCTGGTTTCTCAGGATACATGTTTGTGACATACAATATCTGAATATTCTTATGCGTCATTGTGTGTGTTTTCCTTTTTGATCAGCATATCCCCTAAAGCAAGGTATTCCAATCCAGAGTTCTCAAACACATAGATAGCATCCTGTGGGCTACAGACAATAGGGTACCCATGGAGATTAAAGGATGTATTTAATAACACGCCTCGACCGGTGTGTTGTTCAAACTCTTTTAGGATGTTATAATACCCCGGATTCCAGTCTTTTTCTAGGATTTGTGGTCGTGTCGATAAATCCGAGGGGTGTAGCGCTGCGATGAGATCGCGATAATTCTTTTTATTCGAATCAAATCCCATCAGCATATATGGTGATTCGATGTCTTTTGGATTTTCAATATAATCAGTCCTTCGTTCCTTTAACACGACGGGTGCAAACGGCATCCAGAAGTCACGGTTTTTAATCATATCGTTGATGACACGCACTACCGTATAGTTCGTAGGATCTGCAAGGATACTTCGGTTCCCCAATGCACGAGCACCAAACTCCATTCGACCATTACACCGAGCGACAATGTGTCCCTCGGAGATGAGTTTTCCTACCTCTTTATCGATGTTCTCATACCTCGTCACAGAAGCGTTCTTTAACTTTGAGGTGCAGGACTCAATGTCAGAGGCTTTCACCTCAGGACCAAAATAAATCGGACCAAGAGGTCCAATGTTTATCGTCATATTAGTCTCCAAGCAGTTCTGTGCATACGCCGCAAAAGCAGCACCAATAGAATTGGATTCATCGCTACAGGAAGGAAAAACAAACATGTTCGCCACTTCAGGCATCTTTGAGATTGCATGGTTCACCTTCACATTCATAAAGAACCCTCCGCTTAATGCAATCTTATGAATCCCTGTTTTTTTAATGCTCCGTCGGATCCATTCGACCGCATAGGTCTCCACCCATTTCTGTAGACCTGCGGCAATCCAATCAAACCGCATCAGCTCAACGAGGTTCTTCAAATAATCATACGAATATGCTGCTGGAGGAGTACCCGGAGTACGATGCCACTGCAGGGAATCATTTGGTTGAAACTTGATAAGATTGTTGAATTTCTTAAAGGAGATTTCACGACCGTCGTCTGGAGCATAGGGTGCTAATCCCATGACCTTGTACTCATGTTCCAAGGGAACCATCCCCATAAGAAACGTGACCATCCCATAGTACCACGCAACAGACTCATCTTCATGAATCGAGAAAATCCGTTCCAGTTTTCCATTACGACCGATACTGACTGTCGCACAGATATTGTCCCCGGACCCATCGTTGGTGATGACCAATACCTCTTCGTCCCTCCACCAGGGACACCCATAATACGCGGCACTCGCATGCGCTTGATGATGATCAATGAAAACCACTTTTTTAGAGGGAATATGTATCTTCTGAGTTTCACGGAGTCGCTCATTATTCCGCTTTTTTTTATACAACCCATACAACGGGCTCTTTTTCACAATACGGATACTATCTCCTTTCAACGAGCTTCCTTCTCGATACTGACGTTTTGTCCCCTCACGATCGGTTGGTGAGGGCATATAATTACCGTTGAAAGCCACATAATCGATATCATCTGCACTGATGTCGAAAGTAGAAAAAATAGTGCTGATCGCCTTGGTAGGAAACCCGGAAAAATTCTTGACACGAACTAATCGTTCCTCTTCCAGAACCATCTGAATTTTTCCATCTTCCAATAGACACACTGATGCATTATGACCATCATGGACTCCTAAGATCTTCATAACCAACCCTTTCCGTTTTCTCTCTATTTAACTAATGTATTAATATATCTCTTCAGAAAATTAATGAGATGCTGACCATTTTTCATATTCGCAATATTCAACTTCTTTGAATCAACATTCAATGCTTTTTCTAATAAATCTAAATTATAAACTGCGATGATGCGTTTCTCATTTGCTAAAGTATATACCAAATCAAGTTGATGATCCACTAAGACTTCATTATATTCCTTTAATCGAGGAATTGAGATAACAGTTTTGCCATTTTTTAAAGCAAGAAGGATCGTCCCGGCACCACCATGACACACAATTACCCGTGCCTCTTTGATAAGTTGCTCCATTTCCTGGTAACTCTTAAACAAAAAATATTTTGCATGTTGCGGTTTGTAAGCGGTATTCCCAATTTGGATGATGACTTCTTCAGGGATATTACTGGCGATATCATCCATCTTGCGGACTAACCGCTCAAAGCCTCGCACATGCGTGCCGACCGTCACCAGAATCATATATTAAATCACAGCCCCCTTGTATCTTGCTTTCGTCCCATAGATTTTCGCAAGGTCCGCCCATTGTACTAGAAACACATCGGCAAGATAATACGCAATTCTTCCCGCACCGGATTTCGTTTTCACACGACACCAGCTTTCAATATACACCAATTTAATCCTCATCAGCTTACCGATAATAAATACCGGGATCGCAATCTCTGCTCCCGTGCTGATGATGATATTTGGTTTTTCTTTTTTTATAATGATGAAAATAGTTAAAAAAGATTGCAGCATCGCCCAAAAATTCGTATCAATCCTTTTAATCGTATGAATCTTAAATGGAAAGGTTGTCGTCGTCGGATTTTCATAAGTGAGGAACACGGTATTATGACCCTCGAACGCCTCTTTGAGAAGAATCATCTCCGTAAAGTGCCCTCCTGGATTACACGCGACAAGTAATTTCATGTTGTATTATGCACCCACATCCGTAATTGGATAATAAATTTATAAAGTTAACGTAAAGCGATTCAATTTTATAATTGAAAGAATATTTATTCACTCACGGAAACCAAATGGTTTTAGAAAAAAAATGAACAAATAACCTATAACTATCACGTGATGATGTTTTCTCTTCGCAAGAAGTCCAAGAATAGAAAAAGATTTTAAAAAAATCTCATTATAAAACTCCAAACAAAAAAGGTAACACCTCATTTCTTACTTCTAAAACTTTCAAAATATCCTACACAACTCAACAAAGAACACATTCTTAAAAAAATTTATTATTCAAAAGGAAAAAAATTTAAAATCCTTTGTTTTAACCATCTCTGCGAGATAGGAAGGAGACACGCCAGTGAAAAAACACCTAAAGAATTTCTATTTTGATGCCTTATATTACAGTAATTCCCTTGTCGGGGTTCTCCTTATTATTGTTGGATTTGTTTTTCTCCTGAATCTCACTAACTTTAATATAAAAATTGGAGCAAGTCTCATCTTGATTGGAATCATGTTAATCATGTTTTTCAACATCAACGAAGATACAATAAAAAAAACATACACTAGTTCAGAAGTCTTTTTCATCCTTGCACTATGGCTTTTCATCTCGTTGTTCATCACCTACAACATCGATGCAAACAAATTTATCATCCTCGTCATCCTAGGGACCCTCCTTCTGCGAGAATTCCTCACAGGATCTGTCAATCAAATCTTGGAAAAACGACTCAGCCTCCTGTTTTACGGTCTCCTGGTTCTCTTCATCCTCATTATTGCCCAAAGAATACTTAAGATACTAGGAGTGTGAGAAGCGACTATGAAGACCGTTACCATCAAATTCCCTCTTGATATCTTTATCTGCCTTCTCTATTCTTACCTGCTGATCCCCTTCATTTTCTTTAACATCAATGATATCCTTCGAGTGCTTCTTGGACTACCCCTTCTCATATTCATCCCGGGGTATCTCTTTCTGCTATCCATCGCGCCAAACCACTCCGAAAAAGCAGAAATGGATTCAATCCATAAGCTCGCCTTTAGCATCGGCCTATCCATCGCTATTATCTCACTTGATGGAATCATCTTGTTTTATACCCCTTTTGGATTTCAACTCAACTCCATCGTCATATCTCTCCTTCTTATTGTGACTCTATCTGGGGGTATTGCCGCATATCGACGACATAAACTCCAACGACTCAACCCGCATCCTCTCACTCTTCGTCTGCCCAGCATCCGCTCAAAATCAAGAATGGACAAAATCCTTCTTTTCATCCTCACCTGCGCAATCCTTCTTACCTTATTCACCGCGATTTTAATCTCATTTTTACCAATCAAACAAGAATCATTTACGGAATTTTATATCCTCGGAGCTTCCGGGTCAACCATCCATTACCCCAAATCCTTAAAAATCGGGGATGAAGCCGTAGTAACAATCGGGTTGGTCAACCATGAACACAAAACCATTGACTATACGATAGAAATCTGGCTCGTCAATCAAACACTAGTCTATGACAATACCTCAAAAACAATGAACACCACCTATCATGAAATGATTTACCTAGAGAAAATCAATACGACGTTGAATGATGCTGAAAACTCCGATGTCTTAGAATGGCAACCACAATGGGAGCAGAATTACACCTTTAGCTATAACAAAACCGGTCGATACACATTAATGTTCCTTTTATTCACATCCCCTGCACCAGAATATGTCCCCCTCCAAAATTACCGGGAGATAGCCGCTTCAGAAATTGAGAATGCATATCAAAGCATTTACATTTGGCTCAATATACATAAATAACAGCCAGATGTAACACAAAAATCCTCATATAGATGAATTCTATTTATATACTAAAACGGGATATCTTTATGCCATATAAACTATATAATAAAAAATAAAAAAGTATATAAATAGTGTAAAGTCACTTAAATAAGGAGAATCCTAAGAAACGAGATAACTCTATTATCAGAGGATGTTAAGGAGGATATTGATTATGGTAAAAGCTTCTCTAAAAAAAGACGCCGTAATAAAAACATTTGTTCTGTATTGCGTATTGATACTCTTATTTGGACCGATGCTTCCCTTAGTTCATTCCGATCCAACCGATCCCTGGTGGAACCCAAACTGGACCTATCGAAAGGAACTCACCATCGGTCATACCAAAGTGTCAACCTCGCTTACACATTTTCCTGTCCTCCTCCGCATCACTGATCCAGACGTTCAATTAAAAGCACAATCTGATGGAGACGATATCGTCTTCACCGATGACCAAGGCATACTCTTTAACCATGAGATTGAAACCTACGACAGCACTACAGGTGCCCTGACCGCCTGGGTGGATATCCCTTACCTCAGCGCATCCCAAGATACAACCCTGTATCTTTACTATGGGAACCCATCAGCAACAAACCAACAAAACCCAGAAACAACGTGGGATTCCAACTACCTTGCTGTCCATCATCTTGAGGAAAGCTCTGGAACTATCATTGACTCTACAAACTATAGCAATGATGGGACTCCCTATGGTTCCCTGAATCAAAACGTGAACGGGAAAATCAATGGCGCGGATATCTTCGATGGAATCGATGACCATTACACCTTGCCTCGTCTGTATACTAACCAGAACCAATTCACAATGGAGACATGGATTTATGCTCAATCTGGAGCGCGGTACATCATCTCTCAACGTGCGTCCAGCGGGGTCTTCATTCAACTCACAAGTAATTTTCTTCAATACTACATCAACAGTATTAGTGATGGAATTTGCGTATCGTTTAATACCTGGTATCATGTGGTATTAACCTACGATGGAGCCATGGCACGGCTTTATGTGAATGGAGTGGTGAGAAACAAAGCATGCACGCCGCCCACCTGGCCGGTAGAAGGTATGTTCATTGGAGATCGATCATCTGGGGGAAGGCAGTTCCTTGGAACCATCGATGAAGTACGATTCTCCAATATCGCCCGAAGCAGTGGGTATGTTATCACCTCGTATACCAATCAAAACAACCCCACTACCTTTACAACCATCGGAAGTGAAGAATCCATCCCAACCAACCAGGCTCCCGTAATATTTAACCAACAACCCTCTGATGGAACGAACAATGTCCCCATTGATCTTTCCCAACTAAGCTTTACATTAACAGATTCAGACAACGACATTCTTAGTTGTACTATCACTACAACACCTGACATTATCGGTGGCATACAACAAGAAGATGACATCACCAGTGGAACAACTATCATCATCCCAATCGTTTCAACACCCCTCACTTCCGCAACAACCTACACCTGGCAGGTGCACGCAACCGATGGAACCTTCTGGTCCAATGAATCATACATATTTACGACTCAAGGCGAAGAAAACAGCTGGCTTTATCGGAAACAAATCACCATCGACCATACCAAAGTCAATGCACCACTCACCCAGTTCCCTCTACTCCTGAGAATCACTGCTGACGCTGATTTAGCATCAAAAGCACAAGAGAACGGCAACGACATCTACTTTACAGACAATACTGATGAGAAGCTCAACCATGAAATCGAACAATTCAATGGAGCAACTGGAGAACTTACCGCCTGGATCAATATCCCTGCGCTCAGCTCGACAACCGACACTATCATCTTCATGTATTATGGAAACATTCAGGCGCTCAATCAAGAAAACATACAAGCAACATGGGACTCCAATTATCTTACTGTTCATCATCTCGATGAGACTTCTGGAATAATTGTTGATTCTACCAGTCATGATAACGATGGGACTCCCTATGGTTCCCTGAATCAAAATGCGAATGGAAAAATCGATGAGACATTTCCGTGCCAATCTACGGGGAATCCATATGGCGATGCAAAGATCGAAGCGGAAAAACTATGCTGGGAATACTACAAGAAGGGTCTGCCGATCATTGTGG
>Ga0105099_10000581_pt1 | contig 24717 bp, 19 predicted proteins | sample PPLLak3cmMay2015_2_FD_79138 | JGI IMG/M metagenome (GOLD analysis project Ga0105099, IMG submission 79138) | Freshwater sediment microbial communities from Prairie Pothole Lake near Jamestown, North Dakota, USA - PPLs Lake P8 Core (1) Depth... | ecosystem: Environmental > Aquatic > Freshwater >... | reverse complement strand
TTTCAGCCCGAAGCACTTTATGGAGCAGACGCTGCAATTCAACGAAGGCATAACCGCCCAGGCCCGGAGCCAATTGGCGACTCACGATTACATGAGTTTCATATTCGGGCCGGTTTATTTCCGCCAGTAAAGCATGCAGCGGCTTGGATCGGCGTTCACCGGTCACGGTGCAAGCTTCGGCGGGTTCGGGACAATCATCCGGGCATTTAAAATCAGCAAAACTAATCAGCAAAGAACCGTCCTGACCATCCCAGGTATGGGGTAAGGCTGTCGGTGTTTCTTTTGGAATCGGCAGCAGTTTGACATAATACCCTTGATGTTTTTCCTGGAGATGGCGTTTTAACCATTCCAGGGCCAGATGAACCGGAATGGCGGGGACAATCATATTGGAAGGGTTGATCCAAGCATAATGGTCGGAAAGAAATTGAACCCCATCGGCTAAAACTTTAGTGACATTCAGATCGCTTATCTTTGCGAGTTGGTTTTCATCGCGATCAATAACCAGCAAGGGTTTTTGCGGTCCGGCATTCAGCATGCGGACAGCCCGTTCGCCGAAATGACCGGCTCCGATAATCAGGATTGCGTTTTCCGGTAAGGGACGGTCCAGTGGGGAAAAATTAATTTTGATATCAGACGCTGATGACATGGTGTTTTGAATAGCAGTTTTATTCTCTTATTGTTCTCTAACCTTGAACCGTGAACGGTGAACCCTGGAACTTAAATTATAAAAGCGTATGTTGGAGCAGGCCGTAAGCCGGGTTTTGTTTCCCGATCTCCTCACGGAGTACCGGGACAATGACCATTCCTCTAGTCCTGCCGTTACCGGCAGGATCGAGCGACCGACCCGGGGACTCGGACGGACCGCCCTCAAGCGCCCCCCTATTTGGTCTTGCTCCGGATGGGGTTTACCTATCTCCCGTTGTCACCAACGGGACTGGTGAGCTCTTACCTCGCCATTGCACCCTTACCCCGCACATGGCGGGGCGGTATCCTTTCTGTGGCACTGTCCTTCTTGTCGCCAAGACTGGGCGTTACCCAGCACCCTGTCCTGTGGAGCCCGGACTTTCCTCTCCTTTGCTTTTAAGGCAAAGCAGCGGTCATTTGTCCTGCTCCAACATACGCTTATTATATGTTTCTTGATCCGATTTATAAGCGGACTCCTGTCCGATTTTCAGGATCAAAAAACATTTAGTGCCTTATTGCGATAAGGTGTCCCCTTGGGTTTCAGCCGTGGGCGCCGGGTCAGGTTCTTGGGGGGCTTCCTGAAAAAACATGTCTTCGGCCCAATAGATGATCCGGTTGCAATGGGGACAAGTTACAAGGGCGTCACATTTTTTCAGTTCATTGAATTTTTGAGGCGGTAGACCCAAATGGCAGGTCTGGCAAACACCGGCGACCACGGCGCTGATGCCCCGACCATTGCGACGCTCTCTCAGAAATTGATATTTTTTGAGAAATTCGGCATCCGTACTTTGGCTGACGGCCAGGCGTTCCTGTTGCAGGTTCCGTAATTCCTTTTCCAAAGCCTGCATTTCCACGTCGATTTTAGTCTTATCTGTCTTGAATTGTTCTTTTGATTTTGTAAATGCCTCTTTATTGGAGCTGATTCTATTTTCCATAGTCTCGATTTTTTCCAGAATCTGCAGGGTCACTTCTTCAATTTGAAATTTATGATGTTTCAAGTCGTCGATCTCTTTGAGGACGGCACGGTATTCCTTGTTGGATTTGATATTAGCCAGTTTTTCATTGCTTTTTGCAACCTTGACGTCCAGATCCTGGGTGTCGCGTTCATTGACTCTTTTTTCTTTTTGAATGTTTTCCAAATTGGTTTGATCTTCCTGCAAGGCTGTTTCCAGGGCGTTTAGGGTCTCTTGCAGGGTTTGGACCTTTAAGGGGGTCTCTTTTTGCGCCTTGATAATGTTTTCAATGCGGTTATCGTATTCCTGAATTTTAATTAGATACTTGATTTTATCCTTCACTTTTAACCTCGCGATATTTTTAAATGCAAAAGGCGCATCTGAAAGAGATGCGCCTTTTGCCGAATTTAATTGGCTTTCCGGGGTCTCTGTATGTACCTATATGTTTTGCTTTATTTTTCACGGCATTAAATGGTGGGCCCACCTGGGCTCGAACCAGGGACCAACCGGTTATGAGCCGGTGGCTCTTCCAACTGAGCTATGGGCCCTATAAGTTTGTTAATTTCAATAAGCCATAAAATGCAATCTGATGGACGATTTGTCAAGAAAATTCACGGAATCCTTAAAGGTTTGACCAAAAAAAGGTTTTGGGCTTTGCGCCCAAAACCAAAAAGCGAATGCTTTTATTCATTGATCCCGCTTTATTTTTCAAGAAAACTGCGTAATTTTTTGCTGCGGCTCGGGTGCCGTAATTTCCGCAGGGCCTTGGCTTCAATCTGCCGGATCCGCTCGCGGGTCACATGAAAATCTCGGCCCACTTCCTCAAGGGTATGGTCCGATTTTTCGCCGATGCCGAAGCGCATACGTAAAACTTTTTCTTCTCTGGGGGTCAGGGTGGTCAGGACCTTGCGGGTTTGTTCACCCAGATTGAAATGAATCACGGCTTCACCGGGGGAGACCACCTTTTTATCTTCAATAAAATCGCCCAGATGGCTGTCCTCTTCTTCGCCGATAGGGGTTTCCAGAGAAATAGGCTCTTTAGCGATTTTCAAGACTTTACGAACTTTTTCAAGGGGGAATTCCATTTTTTCGGCGATTTCCTCGGGCGTGGGTTCGCGTCCCAATTCCTGAACCAGATAGCGGGAGGTTCGGATCAGCTTGTTGATGGTTTCAATCATATGCACGGGAATTCGAATGGTGCGGGCCTGATCGGCAATGGCCCGCGTAATGGCCTGGCGGATCCACCAGGTGGCATAGGTGCTGAATTTATAACCCCTTTGATATTCGAATTTATCCACTGCTTTCATAAGGCCGATGTTGCCTTCCTGGATCAGGTCCAAAAACTGCAATCCGCGGTTGGTGTATTTTTTGGCAATGCTGACCACCAGGCGCAGGTTGGCTTCGATCAATTCCCTTTTGGCCTGTTTGGACTTTTCGAGTTTTTCTTCAATGTTCTGAAGCGTTTCTTTCAGTTCGCGATAACCCATGTGCGTGCGGGTTCGGATGGATTCGGCTTGTTTTTCAGCCTTCTCCAGTTTGGATTTAAGCGCCATCAGATCGCTTTTTTTCATTTTCAAGGGGGTCAGAAGCTGATTGGCCTTGGAAGCGGAGGGGATCTGGCTCAGGTTCTTTTTAAGATAGGAAAGAGGCTTACCGCCGGCCGTAAGCATGCATTCGGTCATGGCTTTTTCCGCCTCTTCAAACTGGTCCACGATTTCTCTTAAACGGATGACCATGTAATCCAGTTGGGTTTTTTCAAGTTTGAAAGAACTCATCTGGTTGGCAATCTGTTCGTTGCATTCATCCAGTTTCACGATCCATTTTTTCTTATTGGCGGCCGAGCAGCCTTTTTTGGACATTTCGTGCCGATAGCTGCGGCTGTCCTGATGCAGTTTGTTGATGTTTTCCACCAACTGCAGAAGGGCGTCGCGTTTTTCGCCGATTTGGGCGTGGCTTTCCTCGTCTTCCAGGTCATTGATGACGTCTTTGATTTTGACCTTGCCTTCTTTCAGGCCGTTGCCGAGCTCAATGATGTATTCGATGCCGACACAGCATTTCAGCAGGGCTTTCAGGCCTTCTTTTTCGCCGGCTTCGATTCTTTTGGCGATTTCCACCTCTCCGTCCCGGGTCAGCAGGGAGATGCAGCCCATTTCCTTCAGATACATTTTAACGGGATCGGAAAGCCGGCCGCCGGTGTCGGCGGCTTCGGTTTGAAAAGTTTCTTTTTCCAAAGTTTCTTGTTGCTTCTTTTTCAGCTTCTTCGATTTTTCAAGTTCTTCTTTTGAGGCTTCGTCAATAACCAGGATGTCGAGTTCTTCAAACATCATCATGAGGTCATCGAGATATTCGGAAGTGACCACTTCATCCGGAAGATCGTCATTCAGCTCTTCATAGGTGATGTACCCTTTGTCTTTACCGCTATCGATTAAGCGTTTCAAGTTTACCATTTCGGAATTATTTGCCATTAAAAGACCTCCAGAAAGGTTTAGAAGTCAAACCACGGCCTTAGGCGGGCCGGCCTTTGACTTTTTTTAATTTAAGAATCCGATTCAGGCTTTCAAGGTCCCCGTCCTGACGGGCCTTGCTAATCGAATCATTCAGGTTTTTTTTAAGAACCCGATCTTCAAATTCCTTAAGAGCCTGTTCCACCATGGTTTCGGAATAGATGGAGGGGGCCAGCATGGCTTCGCGTAGATATTGGCCGGCCGGTTTGGTTTCCATTTTTTCCAGAATATCCGCAGCGGAAAAGGGCCTTTTTTCTTTATATAAATCGACCATTTGATCGAAGATCTCAATAACAAACGGATGAGCCAACAGGGTTTTTACCTCACAACGGATTAAATCCTGAATAGCGCCGGGGTGATGAATGAGCAAATTCAGCAGAGGCATGTCGTCACCGGCAATGGCATGGGAGGAACTTAACCTCTCCCGCAGGGCTTTATTTTTGTCACCCACGTTGCGGGGGTCGTTCCATTTCTGAAGTTCCCGTATAATACCGGCTTCAGCCACGCCGATCTTGGCTGCCACGCGCCGGATATAGTAAGATTGCTGGGCGGCATTATCCAAAGAAAGCAAAATAGGTATGATTTCCTTTAGGGTTTCAATTTGATTCTCGATCATTTCCCCGCTTTTGGAGACCTTCAGATCAAGGTAAAAATCAAACATGGGGACAGCGCGATCCAGCAGCGCATTAAACCCGGCCAAGCCATGCTTATTGACAAAAGTGTCGGGGTCATCGTTATCCGGCAGGATCATGACTTTGGCAGGCAACCCTTCGGCCAGAAAAAGAGGCAGACTTTTCATGGTAGCGGTTCTGCCGGCCATATCCGAGTCGAAAACCACGAGCGCTTCTTTGATATAGCCTTTCATAAGCCGGATATGGTCTCTGGTCAGGGCTGTTCCCAAGGTAGCGACCACTTCGGAAAATCCGTGTTTGCGAAGGGCCAACACATCGGTATAGCCTTCCACGATAACCAGACGTTGTTGTTCCCGCGCTTTTTGAACGGCTTTATGGAGCCCATAAAGCGTTTTACCTTTTTGAAAAATGGGGGTTTCCGGTGAATTCAGATATTTGGGCAGGGAATGGTCCAAAACCCGGGCGCCAAACCCTATGACCTGGCTTTTGATATTAAAAATTGGAAACACGACCCGACCCCGGAAGCGGTCATAATAGCCACGGCCTTTTTCCCTCGGGATGATCAGACCGGCTTCGGCCGCTTTGGCCAGATCCTGGGCTTTAAAATGACCGGAAAGATTATCCCAGGCATTAGGGGCATAACCAAGCTTGAATTCCATGATGATCTCTTTAGGAATGGATCTTTTGGCGACATAGTTGCGGCCCGGTGAACCTTTATTGGAATTCAACAATATATCATGAAAATACCCGGCAGCGGTTTCGTTAATCTGCAACAGGATGTCTTTTAATTCCTTGGTCTTTTTTTCAGCCGGATCAAAGGTTCCTTTGGGCATTGGCACATGATATTTTTCCGCCAAATCCTCAAGAGCTTGGGGAAAGGAAACTTTGTGGTATTCCATCCAAAAGCCGAAGATGTCGCCCCCCTTTTTACAACCAAAGCAATGGAACATCTGTTTGGCGTCGTTCACAGTGAATGAAGGATCCTTTTCAGAATGAAAGGGACATAGACCAATATGATTCTGTCCGGCTTTTTTAAGCTGTACATATTGGCCTATCAGGTCCACGATATTGACAGCATTTTTGAGCGTTTCTTTTGCCGATTGATATGAATCCATAAGAATCATCGCCCGCAATGCCTGGAATAGGTTGCCTCTGTGTTAATTTTCAGTCACAATTCCAGGTTTCTAGAATGAAAAAACCCCTTCAATCAGAGAAGGAGTTTTTTAAGAACCCGGTTTTTTCGCATAAATCATGAACCTTATTATTGAGCAGCAAGATAATATATCTGAATATCCCTTAAATGAGGTTCTGAAAGCATAGAATGTAATAACCGGAATGCCAAAGGGATATTGAGGAGCCAAGTCAACTCAAAAGTCGTTTGGCGATTTCATTCACCTCTTTTCCTTGCGCTTTTCCCCCAAGACGGGCCATGGCCGCTTTCATAAGCTTTCCAAGGTCTTTTACGCCGCTGGCGGATAATTCGGCCAGCACCTCTTTGATCGTTTTTTCGATCTCAGCAGGACTCAGTTGCGCGGGAAGATATTGAGAGAGGATTTTTATTTCATTTTCTTCCTTGGAAACCAAATCCTCGCGGTTTCCTTGGTGAAAGCCTTCGATCGCCTCTTTAGATTTCCTGATCATCGATGAGATAATGGATTGAATATCTTCATCTTTTAAAGACCCGCGGCCTTTTTCGACCTCTTTGTTGGTAATTGCGGCTTTTAGCATTCTGAGACATGAGGCGCGGGCCGCATCCTTAGTTTTAAGGGCTTCACGTAAGTCGATGGTGATTTGTTCAATGAGATTCATAATATAAATACCTAAGTACGATTGTAAGCCGGTGGGCGAATAATTTTTTTCCTATCGACAACCCGGGATTTCTAAAAATTTACTTTACCAGCACCGGCTCTTAAGAATCGAATCGTAAAATTCCAAAAGGCTTATTTCGGAAAACCCCATGTCAAAATGGTTGAACTGAGCGTTTAAAGATTAAACGTATAAAATACAAAATATTTATAAAAAGTCAATCCATATTTTTAAAAATATCGAAATTTAATCAAAAATAGGGTCGTTTGTTTCATGTAGACTAAAACGCGTTGGAAAGGCTTATGCGGGAAGATTTTTTGGTGGAGATGGGGGGGTTCGAACCCCCGGCCTGTGCATTGCGAACGCACCGCTCTCCCAGCTGAGCTACATCCCCAGTTTCCGTCTGCATTTTAATGATTTTTCATTATTTTTCAATATTAATTTTTATATTTTTTCGATCCTTTGGATCGAAAAAATATTTAGTTTTTATTCGTCGCATTGGGTTGAGCTATTTTTTCCGCCAAGGCTTTTTCCGCCATGGCTAAACCTATGTGGGCCGGTCTAAATTCGGGGTTAAGATGCAGCGCTTTTTCAAAAGCCACTTTGGCTTCCAAAGGGCTGCCCAATTGTAGTTTTAACCGGCCTTTTATATCGTACAGCGACCACAAGACAATATCACCGTTGAAATGATTAATCGCTTTCTCAAGGTAATCGTTGGCTTTTTGATAATCCATTTTTAAGGGGGTGACATAAAAAAGACAGGCCTTCAGATTGAAAGCGGTGTTGAGGGGATCATACGCAAGGGCCTTTTCTATAGTTTCTTCGGCATTTCTTAATTCCAGTTGCGATCTTTGATATTGCTTTTGATTATAAAGATAAAGTGCAAAATCGAGGTGCGGGTCGTATTTGCGTATGGTCATCTCCGCCCGCAGAGGATCAATCGCCGTAATTTTGCAAAAACCGATCAGCAGGATGCATAACAAAGCAATCAGCAAAGCATTTCCGGGGGATTTTTTAAAAGTTTTGAGCTGGAGCAATTGAAAGTGAGTCAAATAAATTCCTTCCAGGATGCCCATCATCAAGGCGGCCAGAAACATGGTGGTATTAACCCGGAACGGAAAAAAGAAAATACTGGCGCCCATGATGGCGATCACACTGGAAAAGGCCGTTGCCGCGATCAGGCGGGTTTCCGTTTCCAGGTTTACATTGCGGATAATCAGCCACCCATGACGTAAAACGATGACAAGGAAGAAAAACAAGGCAAAAGCAAGTAATATTCCGCCTTCGCTGAATACTTCAATCAGATCATTATGGGCTTCACGGGGCTTGGGTTCGGGGTAGTCTTTAAAAAAATCGCCGGTTCGTTCGTTGATTTCGGCCTGGGCTTCGTAAACCATGTTTCGGTAAGACCAAAATCCATTACCGAACAAGAGCGTCGAGGGGGTTTTTTTGAGAAGTTGCCAGACAGAGGGCCAATATTTATTGACTCTCAGGTGGAAAGTGTCGGAGGTGAATATGCTGTTAAAAGAAAAAGTATTGCGTATCTTGGGTACTTTATAATAGAGAACTGAAGAGATAATAAGAGTCAATGAAAACAGAATGATAAAAAGATACTTCGCTGCTGAAGTAAATTTTACTTTTATCTTTAATGTTATTAAAACAAAGACAGGTAGGGCAATTAAAAAAGCGAGCCATGAAGCCCGGGCTCTGGCTATCATGAATGTGAATGAAACGACGATTAAAAGAAAATAAGTAAGCGTGGCAATGAAGATTTCATTAAAATTGGCATTTTTTATTTTTTTAAATGCGATTATAGAAAGAAAAAATAATATAAGAACCGGAAAGAGCAAATAAGCCCCTAAATGGTTGGAATTGCCTATCGTGCCCACGACCATCATTCCGGGGCGACCTTTATAAAAAATAAAAATATCAAAAAATTGCAACAAAGTAACGAATGCCACGAACAAGCCGGCCAGGGCTGCGGCCATCAGAATCCAAAAGGCTTTTTTTTGGTCAATATGGGTAGCGGTAATGTAAAATACAATTAAACAACTCACGTGCATGGCAGCCGCCAGGCAGGTGTAATAATAGTTTTTGGTATAAAAAAGATTAAATCCGTTCAGTAATAACAGGAAAATCAGTATCTTGGGGGTTTGGGAGTTTGAAATGGTTACCGGTTTTCCTCTTAAGAGTTGAACGGCATATAAACCTATTAAAAGAGCGGCGCCGCAAACCAGGAGTAGGGTTTTGGGTCTTTCAAAGGCATTCTCCAAAATGGTAGTTTTAAAGATAAAAGCGGGTATAAGCAAGGTCAAAACCAGAATAACGAGATAATAGAAATTGAATTTAGAAGTGTCTTTATCTTCGGTAACTATCGGGGTTTTCATTTTTTCCGGTTTTGGCATAAAAAAATCCTTTTCTTAAAATTTTTTTAAAAAGATCGAGGATCAACTCCTTAATATTGAAAGAGAAATAAGATGTCAACTGTTATTAAAAAGGCGGGATTCGTCGGATGGGCAGCGCTTGGGCTTGTCGCCGGACCGATAAAGTGCGGCCGTGAGGTCACTTCCGTCACCGGCAAACCTTACGGAGCGAGCTGTGCTTTTGATCGTCCCTTGTCGGCTAACTATTTGCAGGCCGCGGAAAATTCTCGGATTGGCCCGCGATTGATGCACCCCGTATCATTTTAGGCGCTTAGCTCAACCATATCGACCTGGGGATTTCTAAAAATAAGCCTTTTGGAATTTTACGATTCGATTCTTAAGAGCCGGTGCTGGTAAAGTAAATTTTTAGAAATCCCGGGTTGTCGATAAGAAAAAAGTTTAAAATCAACCGGCCCCTATCATACGGATTTATCCCGGCGCTTTTCACTGGAACTCCTGTTCCGGCTGGCCGGAATTCATTTTTTATCGATTCTCGATAAAAAATTTAAGTGATGCAAACCCGCCTTACTTCATTCAGATCAATAATGCCTTGCAAAACTTTCGCAATACCATCCTGTCGTAAATTAGTCATGCCGTCTTTTCTGGCTTGTTCGGTCAATACTTCGGTGATCTCTGCTTTTTTAATCATTTTTTTTATGGGAGCGGTCCCTTCCATTAGTTCGTGAATGGCTAAGCGTCCCCTATAACCCGTATTGGAACAAGTGGCGCAGCCCACCGTGCGATAGAGCGATGTTTTAGAATTCAAGATGAGCCCGGAATTCTGAAAATCTTCTTTACCATAGTATTGGAGAATATCTTCGATTTCTTCTTCAGAGGCGGAATAGGCTTCTCGGCAATTGGTGCATAAACGCCGTACCAAGCGTTGGGCCAAAACACCACGGAAGGAGTCGGAAAAATTTAGGGCGTTTAAACCCATATCCAAAATTCTGGTGATCGTTTCCGGCGCGCTGTTGGTATGAAGCGTGGAGAGAACCAGGTGGCCGGTCAAAGAGGCTTCAATAGCGACGGAAGCTGTTTCATGATCCCGCATTTCGCCAATCATAATAATATCCGGGTCCGCTCTTAAAAAGGAGCGCATGACTCTGGCGAAATCCAAACCGATCTTAGGGCGCACTTCAACCTGTCGCAATCCCATCTGAGTAATTTCAACGGGATCTTCGGCCGTCCAGATTTTGACGCCGGGTTTGTTGATATAGTTAAGAATAGCATGGAGCGAAGTCGTCTTTCCGGATCCCGTAGGGCCGACCGCCAGAATGAGGCCGAAAGGCTGATTAATGACTTGTTTGAGAATCGTTAAGTTTCGTTCGCTTAACCCCATATCATTGATTTGGATGGCGCCGGCTTTTCCTAAAATACGCAGAACCGCGTCTTCGTAACCGCCGGCGGTAGGCAAAGTGGCGACCCGGATTTCGAAGACCGGAATGCCTTTGCGCTTGAATTTTATTTTACCGTCTTGAGGAAGCCGTCTTTCGGCGATATCCAGGCCGGACATAATTTTAATCCTGGAGATGAGGCCTTTGATCATCGAGTTGGGAACTTTGATATATTCCTGACATACGCCGTCCATGCGAAAACGAATGGAGGTGCTTTTCGTGATCGGCGACGGTTCAATATGGATATCGGAGGCGCTTTTGCGGTAAGCGGCCACAATGCATTGGTCGACGAGCTTAACCACTTGACCGGAGGCTTCGTCGAATTCTTCCGATCCTTCTTCTCTTTCTTCTTCTTCTTCAAAAGTGATATCCGAAATAAAATCGTCCATTTCATCCATGGCCACATCCGGTTGCTCGGTCGGTGCATTCATGCCTATGGAGTTGTCATCGAAAAAACGGTTGATATACGCCTCGATGTCTTCTTTGAATCCGACAACGTAGTTAACTTTGCGGGCTTTAATCAGGGATTTGATGCTGTCGGTTTTGGTTAGATTGCCGAGGTCATCGACTAAAATTTCCACTTGGCCTTTGTTCCATGAAAGCGGCACCCACGTGGATTGAACCAGGAAGGCTTTTTTTAAATTACCCATCAGTTCAATGGGCGTCGGCGTCTGGGGGTCAAACGCTTTAAAGGGCACCCCGTAATAAAGGGAGAGCGACTTGCCGATTTCTTCTTTGGCGAGTTTGTAGTGTTGCATCAAAATAAATTCAACGCTTCTTTTTGATTTTTTCGCGATATTCAACGCGTTTTTCAATTGTTCAATATTGATGAGTTTTTGGTTCAGAATATATTCATATTTGGACCCGGTTGTGGCCGGTTGTTGCGGCTTTAATGAAATTAATTTTTCCTGAATTTCCTTGCTTTGCGGAAATAGCGTCTGAGCGGATTGGAAAAGATCCACGGCCAGTTTTTCTTGGCCGCGTTTTTCCATTTCCAATCCGAAAACGAAAATGGTTTTTCCGGCTTCCTTAGGGTCTGTTATTTTTTGTTGTATCAGTTTTTTAATTTTTTGGACAGCTTGATCCGGAGGCAATGCCTTTAAATTGCATTCGATATATTCCAAGAGGTATTTTGCGAGAGGGTAATCCGTATTAACGACTTTTTCATATTCACTTAGGGCTTCCGTGTAGAGTCCAAGTTCTTTAAATGCCGAGGCGCTGTCAAGGGTAATTAAATTATTATCGCCACTTGTTAAAGATTTTTTTATTTGAGAGATTTCTTCTGTCGAAAGATTTTTCTTGTCGACTTCTTCTTCGGTTTCTATCTCTTTTTTTATGGAGATGATTTCTTTTTGGATTTTTTCGCGTGAAACGGGATCGAGGTCGGGGGTGTTGTTCAATATTCCTTGAAAAGTACTCATGGATTCGGTAAACAGTCCCATGATGCGATAAGTTTCCGCTTCTTTCATTTTAGCTTCATAATCGATTTTACGCTTGGGTTGCGCGTTACTCATTTTTTAAAACCTTGGCTACAAGTTGACTGGTTTCTTCGATATCCAAAGGTTTGGTTAAGTATCCTTTAAGCATCTTTCGGATACGGTCATCCAAGCCATCCGGGCCTTCGTTTTCATAACCGGAAACAATAATGATTTTTGCATTTGCGTCAAACGAAAGAATCATCTGGGCAGTGGTTAAGCCATCCAGACCCGGCATATTCCGGTCGAGTAAAACAAGATCCGGTCGCTGTTTCTTATATTGTTCAATGGCCGTTTCTCCGTTTCCGACCGCGGTTGTTTGATAGCCGAGACTTGTAAATAGTTCGGCGATAGGCTCTAAAAGTAATGAGTCGTCATCGACAATCAATATCTTTTCCCCGGAACCGTTTATTATTTTAGGCATAGGATTTTTATAATTATAATTTGATGTTTCTAAACGCGGCAACAGGACTTCAAAAGTGCTTCCCTTGCCCAAATGTGAAGTGACGCGAATTTCACCCCCTATGTCTTTCACGATACCATAAGCCGTGGAAAGACCCAGCCCCGTGCCTTTCCCCGGCTCTTTGGTGGTGAAAAACGGATCAAATATTTTCGGAATAATTTTATCATCCATTCCGACGCCGGAGTCCGTTATCGATATAACAATTTTATTTTTTATTTCTTTTGTCCGAATATCGAGAAGCCCTCCTTCCGGCATGGCATCCCGAGCATTGGTGCAGAGATTCATGAAAACCTGACTGAGCGCAGAGCGGTCGGCATACACGGGAATGACATCCGGCCATTTCGTTCGTAGGGTGATATGTTTGTTGAAAGATTGAGCGATAATATGATGCGTTTCATTTAGGATTTCCGATAAATTGACCACGGCCTTCTGATCACTAGGCGTTTTTCTGGAAAATTTAAGCAGATCGGCGATAAGGTCTGAACCCATCTTGCTTAATTTAAGTATTTCATCCGTATATTTTTGCAATTCGGGGATCTGTTTGTATTTCATTTGTATCAGCTGGCTATAGCTCATCGTGCCGGATAAAATATTACGGAAATTATGCGAAATGCCGCTAACCAGAACGCCCATGGATTCCATGCGCTGCGCATGTCTCAATTGCGCTTGAAGTTTGATACGATCGGTGACGTCTCTTATTAAACCTCTTGATACAACTTGGCCATTGGGTAAGGTTACGATCCAATTACGAAAGTTGCCGATTTTTTCTTCGCCATCTTTGGTGATGATACGCATCAATCCTTCAGACTTGTTATTATTTTTTAGCTGATCAAAATGGAAATAAAATTGATGACGGTAGCGCTCGGGAATTAACTCGGGAATCGTTTTTAAAAGCAATTCATCTTTGCTGTAACCCGTGGCCTTTTCAAAAGCAGGGTTCACTTCCAGAAACCGACCGTTCATATCATGTAAATACCAGGCATCGTCGATATTCTCAAAAATATCGTGATATCTATCTTCGCTTTCCTTGAGTTCTTTAACGGATGCTTCATGTTCAATGGCTTTGGTCAGGAAATGCGCAACCGAACGGATAAAATGAATGGTTGTGTCATGCCAAATGCTCTTGGAACCGGGTGATTCGAAAATCAAAAAACCATGAAAAGATCGGTTAACCATAAGGGGTTCAATTAGAACCGATGCATGTGCGTGTGTCATGAATTGAGCAAGAAGGGGGAAATCTCCGCTTGTTCCAATCAGTGGTTCTCCTAATGAGAGATTCCGATAAAAAGCAGGGAAAATGGATTTAAAAAAAACAGGCTTGGCGGCAACGGATTGAAGGGAATTGAAATTTTCCGCGTAACGCCAATGAGCTTTTAAAGCTACCTGGATATCTCCGCCGGGGTCCTTCGCATTTTCAAACCAATAAGCGGAAGGCGTTCCGATGCTTTGGCAGGTCATTTTTAAAATTTCAATAATTTTGTTGCGGATTTTATCGCCCCTTAAAAGCAAAGAAGCGATGGAAGATAGGGTTTCAAAATATTGATTGAGTCTGGCAAGTGACGTCGCATCGTTAAGCGTTATCAAAATGGTGAGAAAATCTTCACGGCCTTGGAGAACCGTACAGGTTGCTTTGTACTGAACGATGTTTTTTTTGGAAATATTCGACGGTCGCCAATCAAAGGCATAATCCAATCGCTTGTTCCCTTTGTGAGAGCGGGTAAGCGGACAGCGGGTGCAGGGTTTGTTTTTATTAAAAAAGAGGTCATAGCATTTTTTACCGATAATCTTCTCCTGCTCAAATTGAAAAAGAGAATTAAGATATTGATTTATTTTCGTAATGGAGAAATCATGATCAAGGATCATAAGGCCTTCAGCCAAATTATCCGGAAGGCAAACAAAGTCATTCTTAGGGAAGATCCTTCCCTGTTTGGCAGGCCGAGTATTCAAATATAATTTCAACCCCGTTTTTTTAATAGGGATCTGATTTAGTTTATTGATTGTTTTATTTTTAGGTGGTTTCAATACGCTGCCCATAAGAACTATTTTTTACGTTTAAAGAGGCTGCTAAATCCTTTGGAAGCCTTGTCCGGCACCAAAGAGGGCAAGAGGATGTCGCAATTCAATCTGACCATGGCAACCGGCGCAAAAAGGCCCATGCAGACAATGAGATAGCAAGCCAGGGCTTTGCGGATATATAATCTTTTATTTCCAAAAATGATATCCGCTTCGCGTATGGCGGAAAGCGAATCTATGAAAGGTTTCCATGAAATGCTTTCAAGTGTCCCGGATAGTTCGTTGGAAAAATCGTCGTAAATTAATTGACCGTCAAAAGAGAAAACCATTACTCCTTCGACATCTTCTGTTCCCATAATATCTTTAAAAAGTTCTTTCATGATTTTCCGCCTGCCTTAAAAAAATAAAAAGGTTTGTGGATTGGAATAAAAATCTAATCCATTAAAGTTTGCAACAGCCGATCTTTGGGGCTTTTAGGGTTAACCGTGATTACGACTGTAGATTTGTCCGGCATAAGGATAAAATCGGAAGCCTGCCCAATATCCAGGTAGGCCACTTTAAAATCCTTGGCATTAAGAATTTTATTAAGCTCGATAAATTTTTTAATTAAAGGGTCCCAAGACTTGTCTTGATAAATATCGATCACACCACTGCGTGTTCCGAATTCTTTGTTTAATTTTACACGCAGAATTTCGGTCATGGCCCGGGACGGAGCCTGTTCTTCTTTCGGTTTTGGCGGCGGTTCTTTCGAAGGCTCTTTTGGGGCGAGCCCCGGAGTTACGGCTTCTTTTGCGGGTTTAGCATGGGTCGGTTCCCCCTGCTCCATAGGCGTTTTTGGGGGCGTTTTCGCGGCTAGTTTGCTTGCTTCGGCCTCTTTCAGCTTTTGTTTGTTTTCGTCTTTGATTCGCATGGCATCCAATAGAATGGCTTGAAGCTCGCCTTGAATTTTCTTTTCTTGGATCGGGCAATCATTTTGAATGGATAAGGTCACATTATCCCAAGAGAAAATATCAAGGGCGGCATCTTTACCCTGCAAGTTATTGGTGCGTGCGTCAAGTAATTCACCGTCTTTGAAAAATAAAACGCCGTTTTGACCGCTGTTTTTATCCAAAAGTCGAATGGTGCAGCTTTTTTGTTCCACCTCGATAAGTTGTAAAAACATTCCGGAAGAAACCCCATGAAGCGTGCCGCCTTCCGATTCCTTGCGAAGCGTCGTGATGATTTTTTTGGCCAAATCATCGACCATAAACGGTTTTTCTATCCAACCAACCGCTCCACCTTCTTGGGATCGTTTTTCCAAATCAGGAGTGCCGTAGGCGGTAATGATGATAACCGGAATTTCAGGGTAATGCTCCATGATAAAAGAGAGTACGGCAAACCCGTTCACTTTGGGCATTTTTAAATCGGTTACCACCAGAGATATCGGAGTGGCTTTAAGCTTGTCAATGGCGCTTTGACCGTCATGAGCCATGATAATGGAAAAAGATTCATTGTATTTTTCAAGGCCGTCATTCAAAGAAAGCAGCATTTCCTGATCATCATCAACGATTAATACTTTTTTAATCATCAAACATCTCCTATTGATTAAGAAGCTTTATCGATATCGACAATTTTAACGCCGGCGACGTAATCCATGGATTTATATTTTTTGATGCCGCTGACTTTTTTCGCGATTTCATTGACTTTTTTTATTTGATTATGAACTTTAATCACTTTTTGATAGTTCGGATCAGAGGGCTTTAGATCGGCTAAAACTTCATTGAGTAGATTATTGATAATGGTGAGAGGTTGGTTCAGTCGATGGGCAACCCCTCCGGCCATTTCAAGAACCCCTTGAAATTTTTCCCGGCTCAATTCAGCCCGTTGTTGCATGATTCTTTTGGTTGCATCGCGCGCGATTGCCTTGATGTAGTCAAGTTTCCCTTCTTTTTTTATGGCAAAAGCATGAATTTGAATATGATGTTCTTCTCCTTTGCCGTCCACAATGGTCAAAAACCCTTCTTCCCTGCTGTTGTTCACGATATTGTCGATAAAATGAGAAAAAAAGTTTTTAAACTGGGGAGAGATGAAATCCAAAAGAGATTTATTGAGGAATTTATTTTTGGGGTAGTCAAATAACTTGCACCCGTTTTCATCAATATCCAGGATTTCTCCCTTAGGGCTTAGAATAATACTGAAGAAATTCGTATCGTTTATGGCATCTGAAAAATAGGATTTTGCTTCTTTTTCCTCAATCTCGGCGGTGATATCCCATAAAATACCGTCGATAAAAACAACAATGCCGTCTTCATCGAAAATGGCTTTAGCCGTGTCGGCGCACCAGATAGGGGTATCGTCTCTTTTTTTTAATGGAAGGGGTAAGCCTTCCACAAACCCTCTGGATAATAAAGCGTTAAGGAAACCGCCCCGTTCTTTGATGTCTCGATAAAGATTAATGGCTGAATAATCGGTTAGTTCTTTTCTGGAATCAAAGCCGAAGATTTTTGCAAAAGTCCGATTGCAAAAAATGATTTTCCCTTCAAAAGTTGTACGATAAATTCCGATGGGGATATTATCCATCAATTCAACGTACCACCAACTGGGCTTGTCGGAAAAAATTATTTTAGAATCAACTTCCATTTTTAAATTGATATTCCTAAAAAAAAAGAATAGAACTATTTAAATCCATTCGTGAAATAAAGCATCTGAAGAAACAAGGTGGAATAATTTCTCTCAAGCATAATTTGAAAGTTCAATAGAATATTTTTGAGACCAAGGTTTTATGGTTGAAAGAAAATGATCGGAAATCTCCAGCTCTTTAGCTAATTCCATGATCGATTCATAAATGGCGCCGGATAATGACTGTTCAGGTATTTTCGCGTTGAAAGTTATTTTTTTATTGGAGTATTTAAAATCACCGGAGAAGGGGTCCAGAAAAGGATATTTTTCCACTTTTTCGAGGAATTTTTTCTTTAAAACCGTATCAAAATCCTTTTTAATTTTTTTATTGGATTTTATGGTCCTCTCAAAAATATCCAATAATCCTTCTAATTGCATGGAAAGAGCGACGGTTGCCGCCGGATTAGGCTCAGGAGTTTTCGGTCTGGGTTCTGCAACCGTCACGGCAGCCGGTTTCGCTTTTTTTAATTCAACTTTTTCCATTTTTTGAATTTTATTAGGGATGTTAATGCTTCTGACATTAAAAGTACCGCCTGAAGATTTCGTTTTTTCAACTAGTTTTTTCCAGCCGGTTGCCGAATCGTCCAATTCGCCTTTTTTCCAGGAATAGGAGCCGCCGATAATTTGTCCGCTATTAAAGAAAACGAAACCGCTCTCGTTGCTTTTGCTGATGAGGACATCAATATACCCGGTCAGGTTTTCCGAAGACATTTTTTTGATCAGACCTTCAAGGTCGGTAAATTCCGTGCTAAGGCCTTTATAGATATCTTTGGCATTAGCGAGATTGGCCCAAAAATAGATATGCTCGGGATCCAATTGGTAGATTTTTACGGCAAAATTTTGTTCAGAAGCCAATTTAATCAAATGGTTGACCGCATTGAGGCCGTCGATTTTTTCTTCTTTGCTCTCTAAAATGGCGTTTAAAATTTCATCTTTATCGAAATAGATAGCCCCTTCGGCTCTGACCGATTGGAAATAAACAGAACCGGTTCCCAGTTCGCCTTGATAATGTTCAATGAGCTTCTCAATATTTAAATAGTAGGTATTTAAATTTTCTTGAATTTTTTGGCCAATCGGTAAAAGAATCATCGCAAACCTCGTTATCCGTTAAATTTGAAAATGATCAGACCTGTTCGGTTATTTACGTCGGCGCAATCGTTCAATGGAAATACGAATACTATCTTGCATACGACTAATGGCATTACCCAAATCGCCGATTTCATCGTTGGATTTGATAATAATTTCCGCTTCCAGGTCGCCAACGCTGATTCTTTCGGTCAGATCGGTCAACGATTTTATCTTTGACGTCAAACTACGTCCATACCAGAAAGTGATGGAGCCGATCAGGATTAAAATAATGAGAGAAATGTAGATAATGTTATTTTGTGTTTGTTTGCTGGTTAGGCGGGCACTTGTCTTCATTTGATCGATTTCCACCGTAAATTCGTCCATATAAGTCGTAGCCGCGACATAATAAGGGGTGCCGATAACCGGGGTACAGACCATAAATTTTGATCGGTAGCTTCCGTCTTTTTCTAGCCAGTCATAATAACCACTAGACTCTTTACCATTTTTACCGACGCTAAGAATAGCCCAAAATTTAGGGAGTTTACTGCTCAAATTTCTTAAATCCGTACCGACAACGGCCGGATTAGAATGAATCCAATTCGTATAAGCCCCACTGTCTTTATCTTCGGCGACATGCATGGCCGTATAGCCCGTTTTACCGACCTGTTGCATGGCTAAAGTCTTAAAATAATCATCTTTATAAAACTGTTCCGGTTGCATGCTGGGATGGCTTTCAAGATATAATCGCACCTGGCCGGCAACGGCATGAGCTTTTTCAGCAATGATCTGTTCGGCTAATTTTTTAACGGCATCGGTGCTCTGGCTGATTAAATTTAAAGAAAGGTCGTTGAAATTTCGCAGATAAAAATATCCTTCCACCGCGATTAAAATGATCGGAATCAGAAAGAAAAAAACAAATAAGCGGCTACGTAGGCCGAAACGTAATTGCTTATTTGTCCGGGCTGCTGAAAATTCCGACGGTGTGTCTCCCAGGTTGATTTCATCAGAAGAAGAACTAATTGGAGGAGGTTCAAAGGCTTCAGAAGCGGTATCGAGTCCGGAAAAATCATTTTCGTCCATATTAAAAGAAGAAGGTGAGTCGTCTGTGTCGGAGGAAGGCTTCGTGATGATTATGGTTTCACCGCAAGCTTTGCATTTGGATTTGACTTGCGGGTATTCCATTTTTTCAAGGTCTATGTTATAGGTTTTATTGCAGCCTTCACATGTGATTTTCATCGTAAGACTCCTGTATAAATATTTATTAAATAAGAGCTAAAATTAAAAGTTATTTGCCATCGGAGAAAAGATCATCGCAACCGTCAATATCCCTTCTCGTTGATTTTTTTAATCATATTTTGCTTAAATTCGACACGCTGTTTGTCGCGTTGGATTTGTTTCGAGAGGATATCTACGAGTTCAGCAGCGCGATGGCTCGGAAAGCGAGCCAACGTGTGTTCTAAATCAGCTACCGCATCTTCAATCAATACACGCGCGATGGGGCCGGTGGCTAAAGATAACTGGGCATTCAGGTATTCAAAAAAATCTTTATCGAGCATGGGAGTTGCATCTTCGGCCAGCTCGATCAGGTTCAACTGCAGGAGTTTGGTGATGTACGCTTTGATCGTGGAAAGATTTAACCCCATATTTTTGGCAATAACGCTGACACGTTTTTTACCGTCTAACTCCAGTAAAAGCGCCAGCACTTGTCCATCTAGGGAGACTTCCCCAACGTTCTTTTTAATGATGCGTTTAAATACCATTGTGGAGATGTCGCTGGACAGAATATCCATTATATGACCTCCCAATAATAAAAACAGACTGCATAAGAGTTGTTATTCATTCAAGACCTGCAAATAAGTCGGATAAGGTTTTTTTGCTCCATTTCACTTATGTTGCTTTTCTGTGATGAGTACTGCCTAAAATTCATGAACCTTCCCGCCATAGTTTTAATTCGGCCCTTAAGGCCTGGAATTCGGTTTTGATCACTTGTTTGATTTCTTCTAAGGCGATGGCAAAGGCCTCATGTGGGGATAATTTTCCTGTTTCCTCGAGTTGAGTGTCGGGCCGAAATTCAACCGCCGGTTTATCCGGCTTTTTAATGGACGCCGGTTTTTTCTCGACAATTTCTTCTTCAACATCTGCTTCTGCCTTTGAATCGAATTCGATTTCAAGCTCTTCTTCCGGCTCCGCGTTAAATTCAATTTCTTCCGCCGGTTCTTGAAATAAAGCTGCTTTGGGCACCGACGCCGTTTTTACGGGAATGTTCATTTGGGTTTCATCCCCTTCGTCGTCTTCGTCTTCTTCCATCATCAACGGTTCAACCGCTATTTTGCTTTTTACCGCTTGAGCTCGAGCGGCTTTTTTCGCGGCAATTCCTTTTTTCAGCGTTTTAAAATTTTTAATCTCGCTCAGCAGTAATTTCTCTTTTTGTGAGCCGGATAGATCTTGAGACACTAAAACTTTTTCGAGGCCATTGTAGGTTGAATTCAACAGTCGGGTTGCGTCGGGATGCGAGTCGGATTTATTGTTTTTAATGTATTTGGCGACCGAACGCAGGAGTTGAAAAAATAAAATGACCACTTTATCCTCTTTATAGGACTCCTTAAGATTATCAACTTGAGCGATAAAGCGATCCATGATCTCGTCGTTAATCTCCCAATCAATGGAAAGAACAATGGCTTTTAAATCGTTGAGGGCAGAGTTGTCAAACGAGACATCATCTTTGATGAAAGTCGATTCTTCGTCTTTGCCAAAAAGATCTTCCAAACGAGATTCCAATTCGCTGGTTACGGAGTTGTTACGTTCCATAATTAACTCTTCCTCCTGCTATTTTAGCTCTTTTTCCAAAGAAGCCATTGTTAATAAAATGATTTTTTTCATGGTTTGGACTACGTTAGTCCCCTTAACGGCGCTTGCTTCGAAAGACGGCGCTTTCAATTTGGAGTTGAGGTCTTTTTCCAGCACTTCAAAAGGGATAAGCGGAATATGTTGTTCGGCCAGATCCCTTTTGTTGTATTGAAGAACCAACGGGGTTTTAAAAATACTTTTGTTGTAGGTATGAAGGTTTTCTTCAAGGTTTTTCAAAGAAAGGATGTTTTTTTCCCGACGCATAGCCATCGAATCAGCCACATACACAATTCCGTCTACGCCTCTTAAAACCAATCTTCTGGTGGCATTATATTTAACCTGGCCAGGCACCGTGTAAAGCTGAATTTTTACGTCATAACCTTTTATTTGACCGATATCAAAAGGGAGAAAATCAAAAAAAAGCGTACGGTCACCATGGGTTTTGATGGTCACCATTTCGGTCTTTATGCGGTTGTTAAATTTGGTGTAAATATATTCCAGGTTGGTCGTTTTACCGCCGCGGCCCGGACCGTAATATACAATTTTTACTTGAATGGTCTTAGTTTTTAAATTGACGAAAGCCAAAAGAATTCACCTCATTTCAAAAAATCGATTTTCATTAACGAACAGGAAAAATACCGGGGAACGAATCGTTCAGCTAAGATTCAAGAATTTTTTGTATTTTTTCGCTGACGTCGGCCACTTTGAGACGTAAAAAGCCTAAAGAGACATCTTTACCGAAGATAGTGGCCAGCAAAAAATCGTTCATGATTTTGCTGAAATGCATATTCTCCCTCTTGCCCTTATGAAAAAGGAGGGAGAATTCTCCTTCGCCAATAATTTTCGCCATCGCGCTAACGGCTCCGAAATTACCGGCAGCCAGAGCAGCCAGCGAATAGACATCATGCTTCCTTTCGCCATTATCAATATGCGAAATAATATTACCCGACATATCGAGTAATAAGGCGCAATGCACGCCCAGACTCATGATATCTTGTCGAAGGGTTTCCTCGATACCATCAAGCTGTTCTTGTCCAAGTGTATAGGTCACTTTTAAGCCTTCCTTTACGTTTGAATTTTATTGTTTATTATAAATAATTTGTTTAAGCCATAACTTGGCTTCCGTTCCTTGATTCACGGTACTGTCGATTTCAATACTGCCGTTCATCCTTGATACCAGTTTTAGGGCAATGGGTAAACCCATGCCCATTTTGCCCGGTTTGTTTGAAAACAAAGGGGTAAAGATTTTAGGCATATCCTGTTCTTTAATGCCGGGTCCGTTATCTTTGATCATAATGAACAACCGGTCCCCTTTATCCAGGGCTTTCATCTCTATAGTGGGATTCATCCGGTTTTCAAGAGCCTCAATCGCATTATCCAGGAGATTGTCAATAGCCTGGTGAAGCGCAATTTCATTCGCATGAACGAAACACGATCCGATTTCATGGTTATATTGAAATTGAATTTGCTTATCCCTTAAGCGATTTTCGGTTGCACTGATCAATCGGTTCCAGAAATTCAAAAAGGCGAATTCCTGCTGCATAGTGGCATTGAATTTACCGTAGGATTTCATGGCTTCAATCAGCTTTTGCTGCCGGGCAATCGCTTCGGAACTTCTTTTTAGGTAATGTTTGACTTTTTCATCATCGAAGTCGTCGTAATTTTGCTGCAAGACATCCAGCGTAACTTTAATGGAATTCACGGAATTACCTAGTTCGTGCCGTAAAGTGGAAAGAATTTGTTCCAGGTTGTCAATCATTTCAATGTTGTCAGGCCGTAAGTGCACGATTACCTCAATCAATTAAAATAGAAAAATCGAACCTAATGAACCTGTAAACACAAGGAATGGTGTAAAATTTTATAAGCATATATTGCGTACTTGGTATGCATTATAAGCAAGAAGCATACCATTTTGTCAAGAAGAATTTTAATTATATTAAGTATCTGAATAAACACATTATTATGCTATATTGTGTGATACATGTAAGCATAAACCGTTCAAAATAGATAGGTCAAAATGAACCACATTATTCAAAATGATTCACTTATTAATGCCGTTTTTAGAGATTAAATAGAGATGTTATGACTGTGAAACACAATTTGCATTATTTATTTATGATTATAAACCATATATTGATTTATTTTAAAGATAAAGAATATTAATTTGAAGCAATATCATTTAATTTGCGTTTGAGCGTGGAAAGAGAGATGCCTAATTTTCTGGCAGCAAGGCTTTTATTACCGTTGCAGACTTTAAGACAGGCTTTAATATGGTGAGCGATGACTTTTTCTATGGGTAAAAAGTCGGTCGCCGGAGAATGGGATATGGGACCATGCGCTGCATCGTCGCTTTGATCCTTCTGAGTTAAAAGATTGGCCGGCTTGATTTCGTTATCCAATCTTAAAATCACGGAACGTTCTATGATATTCCGCAACTCCCGAACATTTCCGGGCCAGGTGTAATTCACCATTTTTTCCATATCTTTTTCCGGAATCTTCAAAGGGGTGCGGGAAAACCCATGAATAAAATATTCGGCCAGCTCCGGAATATCTTCCGAGTGTTGGCGCAAGGAGGGAACATGAATATTAAAAACCGCCAACCGATAGTAAAGATCCTGTCGAAATGTCTTGTTTTTTATGGCCGCTTCCAAGGGTTGATTGGTTGTCGCTATGATTTTTACATCAATCGGAATGATATTACGGCCGCCGATACGGCGAATGCAACGCTCTTCCAATACGGTCAATAATTTGCTTTGAAGATGCATGGGGATTTCACTGATTTCATCCAAAACCAGAGTCCCGCCGTCGGCCAGTTCAAAAATTCCTTCGCGCCTTTGGTCCGCGCCGGTGAAAACCCCTTTTTCATATCCAAAATACTCGGATTCCATTAAATTTTCCGGAATGGCGGCACAGTTGATGGTCAGGAAAGGCTCTTTGCGGGTTGGTTGTAACTGGCTGATTTCCCGGGCTATTACATTCTTACCCACACCGGTTTCGCCGGTAATCAAAATATGGGCATCAGAGCTTGCGGCCAGTTTGATCTGCTCGCGGATCCTTTTCATTAGATCGGATGATCCGATCAGTTTTTTTTCTTGTTTCTCTTTTTCGCTTTGATAATCCTGAACTCTAAGCTTGCCCTCCAGCCGGACATTCTTGGCGGCCATTTTGATTTGCAGCAAAAGTTCTTCCAGTTCAAACGGCTTGGATAGATAATGAAAGGCTCCGGCCAGCATCGCCTCGACCGCATAAGGAATGGAGGCGTAGGCGCTCATAAAAATTATTTTTGTAGCTGAATTAATTTCAAGAATCTTTTTGCATACCTCGACTCCGGATTGGTCCGGCAATTCCTGATCCAGCAAAACGAGTGAGCCGGGCTCCGCTTCAAAACCCTCGATCCCTTGTTTGCCGTTCAAGGCGACCTGCACGCGAAAACCTTTTTGGGAAAGGAAATCGGAAAGGGAGGCGTTAAAAAAATCATCGTCATCAATGATGAGGATATTGGAAAGTTTGGTCATATCATCTCAATTAAAAACTCAATGGCAACCCGCGGAGATTCAATGGTTTCTTCCATCAACATAACATTACAATCCGTAAGGATTCAATCTTTTTCTAAAAAAGGAGTGTCCCAAATCATTACATTAGGGCTGTCGTTTATTTAAATATAATGCTATTATTTTATCGGGGGTTTTGATCTATTTGTTTTTTAACCTTGACAAGAGAGATGCTAATTGTAATATACAGGGGCATTATGTCGGGACGTGGCGCAGTCTGGTAGCGCACCTGAATGGGGTTCAGGG
>Ga0105099_10000580_pt1 | contig 24736 bp, 31 predicted proteins | sample PPLLak3cmMay2015_2_FD_79138 | JGI IMG/M metagenome (GOLD analysis project Ga0105099, IMG submission 79138) | Freshwater sediment microbial communities from Prairie Pothole Lake near Jamestown, North Dakota, USA - PPLs Lake P8 Core (1) Depth... | ecosystem: Environmental > Aquatic > Freshwater >... | reverse complement strand
TCATGTTTTATTTTGTCTGCTTTTTTTTGGAATTCAGAGTAATATTCAGTTTTGTTCATGCCTTTTTGTTTTTCGCGTTCAAGAAGGTCTTTGACTGCCTTTGAGACTGGCTTGCTGTCGTCTTCCTGATGTTTTGCATATATTCTTAATGAGCCTCCATGTGTTGGAATCTCCTCAACATCAAAAAGTTCTAGCTTGTGGTGGTTGAATATTTTTTTGACTGTGCTGAATGACAAGTAGGAGAAATGTTCGTGATATATGGTGTCAAATTGGTTGTTTTCTATTAATTGCATAAGGTGGGGAAATTCTATGGTGATAACGCCTTTTTCTGCAAGGGCCAGTTTTAGTCCTTTGACGAAGTCATTGATGTTTGGAACGTGCGCCAATACATTGTTGCCTATTACCAAGTCTCCTTTTCGGTTCTGGGTGCCAAGCTGTTTGGCAAGCTTTTCGCCAAAGAAGGCTTCTATTGTTTCTATGCCTTTTTCTCTGGCAACTTTTGCAGTGTTTGATGTCGGCTCTATGCCGAGTACAGGTATACTTTTCTCTTTGAAATAGTGCAATAAATAGCCGTCATTGGATGCAACTTCAATAACCAGTGAGTTTTTGTTCAATTCTAGTCTGGAACTTATCATTTCTGCATACTTTTTGCAGTGTTCAAGCCAGGTTGTTGAATAGGATGAAAAATACGCGTAGTTGTTGTCAAATATGTCGTTTGCTTTTTTGAACTCGTCTACTTGCACGAGGAAGCATTTTTCGCAGACTAACACGTTTAAAGGGTATTGGATTTCTGGTTCGTTCAGCTGTTTTTCTGTTAAGAAATCGTTTGAAACCGGTGTGTGCCCGAGATTTATGAATTGGCAGGAAAGCGGGTTTCCGCAGAATCTGCAGTTCATTTTATTCCTCCAAAATCCTTGTTAAGCAAAGGAAAACTTTTATCCCTGTCAGATATTTGTGTTGATGGCAATGGCCAATTGATTTTAATCAATGGGTCATCGTGTCGTATTCCTCGCTCGCTTGCTGCCTGGTAAACATTTGTGTGCAGGTAAATGAGCTCGCAGTCGTCTTCTAATGCCTGGAAGCCGTGTGCAAATCCTTTTGGTATGTATATCATGTTCATTCTGTCTCTGGATAGGATTTCTCCATGCCATTTTAAGAAGGTTGGCGAGTTTTTTCTTAAGTCTATTATCACATCAAATACTGCTCCTTTGATGCAGCGGATGATTTTGACTTCTGAATGTGGTGGTAGCTGGTAGTGCATTCCTCTTATTGTGCCTTTTTGTTTGTTAACACTATGATTGATATGAACAATTTCTTCAGTGTGCCCAATTTTTTTGAGTTCTTCTTTGGCGAACAGTCTTACAAAAGAGCCTCTGTTGTCTGATATAGGACTGAGTTTCAGAATGTACGCTCCTTTCAATGGTGTTTCTGTAAATTCCATTATTCGGCGCTCCAAGGAAGGTTTTGTTTTTTTGCAGTCTCAGTATAATCGTTTATGTCCTGCAAGCATTGTTCTCGTAATCCACTCTTGTTTGTGTAGTATTTTTTGTACCAATTAAGGGTGTGTTTGATTGCATCGTTGAACTTATAGACTGGTTTCCAGCCGAGTTGTGTTTGCGCTTTTTGTGCGTTAAGAGTGAGCAATTTTGCTTCTTTTATATTTAAATCAGGCGTAATAGTATACTCTCCAGAGCCCCAATGTTGTATGGCTGATTTAACCACAGTCTCGACAGGAACTGCATCACTCTCATCTGGTCCAAAATTCCAGGCTTGTGAAAAATTAGCGCCATTTTGTAGTAAATGTGCACCCAGGCAAAGATAGCCTGAGAGCGGTTCTAGAATGAACTGCCAGGGGCGTATTGCTTTTGGATTTCTTAATATGATTGTCTTATTTTGTGATAGTGCTTTTACACAGTCAGGCACAAGCCTGTCTTCTGCCCAGTCGCCTCCTCCAATCACATTCCCGGCTCTGACAGTTGCTATTGCGACATTATGCTTGCTGCCGTATTGCTCAGGGTTGAAAAAGGAATGTCTGTAAGCGTGTGTAATGATTTCTGAGCAGGCTTTGCTTGAACTGTACGGGTCGTTTCCGCCTAACGGGTCTGTTTCTTTATAGCCGTAAAGTACTTCTTTGTTTTCATAGCATTTGTCTGTAGTTATGTTGATGAATACTTTTACGCTGGGTGTTTTTTTTACTGCTTCGAGCACATTTAGCGTGCCGAGAACGTTGGTTTCATAGGTATATCTCGGGTCCTGGTGTGAGTATCTTACTAGTGGCTGGGCGGCAAGATGAAAAACGATTTCAGGGTTGTGTTCTTTGAATGCTTTTTCAAGAGCTTCTTTGTCGCGCACATCTCCAGTTACGTGTATGATATCTTTTTCCAGCTGTATGGCTTCGAAAAGGTTTGGTTGTGTTGGCGGAGGTAAAGAATAACCGATTATTTTCGCACCTAATTTGTGCAGCCATAATGCCAGCCAGGCTCCTTTGAATCCTGTATGACCCGTTATCAGAATTCGTTTGTCTTTATACGCCTTAAAGTTCACGTTTTCCATATTATCCATGGCGCAGTACCTGATTGGTAGAGTTGTTCAAGGTCCATTTTGTCTCGGAGTGTGTCCATTGGTTTCCAGAATCCTTCGTGCTTGAACGCCGCAAGTTGTCCTGCTTTAGCTAATTGTTCTAAAGCATCTTGCTCAAGCCTTGTTTCATCACTTTGCAAATATTTGAAGATTTCCGGTTCGAATACGAAAAATCCTCCGTTTATCCTGCCGCCGTCTCCCTGCGGTTTTTCTTGAAAAAGAGAGACTAAACGTTCGTCTGGCGATAGCTTAAGTGCTCCAAATCGTCCTGGTGGTCTGACTGCAGTGACTGTTGCGTGTTTTTTCTGGTTTTTATGGAATTCAACAAGTTTGGCAATATCTATTGAGCCGACTCCATCTCCGTAAGTCACCATAAAGGTTTCACCGTTTACATATTTTTGGATGCGTTTTATTCTTCCTCCAGTCATTGTGCTTGGGCCTGTATCTACCAGCGTGATTTTCCAGGGCTCTGCGTGTGAATCATGTATTGTTAATTGATTCTGTTTAATATCGACTGTTATATCAGAATTATGAAGGAAATAGTTTGCAAAATATTCTTTTATGAGGTGTCCTTTGTATCCGCAGCATATTATGAAATCGTTGAACCCGTAGTGCGAGTAAATTTTCATGATGTGCCAAAGTATTGGTTTGCCGCCTATCTCAACCATTGGTTTTGGTTTTAAATCGGTTTCTTCGCTTAGTCTTGAACCAAGTCCCCCCGCCAATATGACAACCTTCATGTTATATACGATATTGAGAAAGAATAGGGTATTTAACTTTTTTGGTTAAAAAAATGGTTCAATGTTATCCGTTCATCACATTTCTGATGATGGAAAATACCTCTTTTAATCGTATTATTTTGAGCAAAAATAGTAAAGCTGTATAAAATATGCCCGCAATAAATATTATAACAAAAAGTTCTAGCCACAAGTTCATCATCAATTTATTTTTTACATACCAGATTAAAGCAATCATGAATAAACCCACGATAAAATTCAATATCCAGTTTCTCACTGGGAGAGTAATCATGAAATATTTTTTAATGACAAATAATGTGCCTAAAAGTAGAAGAGTAAAACTCATAGCTGTGGTGAAAGCCGCTCCTGTAAATCCATAATATGGTACAAAAATAAAATTGCTGGCAATGTTGAAAATGGCTATCATTCCTGCGAGCTTGGCGATGATTTTTGCATTTCCGGTTGCCAAAAGTACAGTTATATTAAAGCTTGCAAGCGAGAAAAATATTGTTCCTATGGCGAGTATTCGTAATGCATTTACCGCTCCTATGAATTTTGTTCCGAAAAGCAAATCAATTATTATTTCTGGAAAGCTGAACATTACAAACGCAAGAGGTATCATTCCGACAAATATGTACTTATATAGCAAGCTTGCACCTTGTACAATTTTTTCATTGTTTTTTTCTGCATTGAGTCTGGAAAATAGGGGGTATACAACTGTATTTAGCGCATTTATGAAAAACGTTAAAATCGCTGCCAATGGCAGGGCCGCCTGGTACAATCCCACTTCAGTCGTATCTCTAAATAACAAAATCATCATGCTGTCAGTATAGGTCACAACTGACCAGGCCAATCCGGCAAATGCAAGAAATGCGCCATAAATGATTATTTTTCTTAGTATTTTATAATTCCACACGTAGGGAATATACAAAAAATTAGGAAATGTGGATAATAGAACTGGAAAAAGTAGGATTAATAGCGATATGTTGCATATAGCATAGCTTAAAAATGGTGCCATCAAATCCCAGCCTAAATAAAATAAGATAAAGGTAAAACAAAAAATCATTGTTGCTTTTATCGCTATTATCGCCGAAAGCAGTCTTATTCTTTGAAATCCGTTCAGAAATGATTGAATTATCAGGTCTACGGGAAGAGTTACAAACCATATTAACATTAGTATAAAAAATACAGGATTTTGTGTTTTGAAATAATTAGTTATCACCGGAGTGAATAATGTCAATACTAAAAATATTGTTGCTATTATTATCGATAGGCTTATTTGCAAAAAAAAGCTCGATAAAAGCACGCTTTTTATTGCATCAAATTTTTTTTTAACTCTGAATTCAATTATAGTTCTTGCAAGCGACTGCGTTAGTCCAAGGTCGATGAATACAATAAAAAAACCTAAAAATGAAAATATTGCATAAAAAAGACCATAATCAGCAACTGTCAACTTATGTGCCAGCAGCACTCTAAATGCATAACCTAAAAAACCGGCTATGAAGGTGAATACTAGTGCTATTATGCTGTTTATTGCAGTGTTTCTCAAATACATATACAAAAGATGCAAAAGGGCATTAATAAAGCTTGTTACAGAAGTTAACTGCGAACCCCGAACTGAATTACAGAATCTTACGCCATTAACACCATTCTTCCGCTTATCACGAGTAGTGCTGCGAATATCATCATTACTGCTATTATGCTTGCTACTGCTAGTCCTGCTTTTAGGAGTTCCATAGTCTTTCCTTGAATTTTTTGAGATATTTTTTGTGGAAGCCTGCTCCTGCTGCTGGTGTGTGGCCTCCTGCGTTTGCGCCTTTGAATCCTTTGATCGCGTTTTCCAGCAGTTTGTTGACCGCGACTTTGTAGTCTTCTCTTCTGGCGCTTGCTGCTATTATTTTGTTTTTCTTGTTTATAATTATGATGGTTTTGTGGGGGTTTTTTATTGCTATTAGTGTGCTTATTGGGGAGTGGATTCTGTATTTTGAGGTCATTTCGTATACGTGCAGTTGTCCTTTTCTTTTTGCTTTTGTTTTGAATAGGTTGATGTGCTTGTTGAGTTCATCGTCGATTATTTTGTTATACTTGCGAAGTTTTGTTTTGAATATGTCTTGTGGTTTTTTTGTTTTGTAGACTATTTCGTAGCATTCTGGTATTAATCTGACGTCGTATACTTCTGTGCTGCTGATTATTGCTGCGACTTTTCCGAGTTTTGTTTTGAATAATTCCTTGTTCGTTTTCATTTTGTATTTTTTGAATACTTGTGAGAGCCATTTTTTCCAGGGTGCTGTTGCTATGTCTGCTATTGATGCTGTTGCTGCCATCCAGTCTAGGTCTGATACGTCTGTTACTTTGCTTGTTAGATCATATGCGAGTTTTGCTGTGCAGTAAGTGCTGGGTTGTATGTTTGTGAAGTATTGTGGTTTGTAGAGGATTGTTTTGTTGCTTTTGTAGTCTGCGTATATTTTGTGGTGGTCTATGGCTAGTATGTCTGCTTGTTTTTCGAGTTTTTTTAGTACTGGCAGGTTTTGTTCTGCGCTGAAATCGAGTGTTATGAGTTTTGTGATTTTGTGTTTTTGTATTTGTTTTATCATTCGCGAGGTTATTCCGTATTCTTCTTTCTCTAAAGGTATGTGTAGTTCTATTTTTTTGCCTCGTAGTCGTTCTATGCATTTTGCTGTTATTATTGCGGAGAATACTCCGTCTGGGTCTGTGTCGTGTATTATGCAGACTTTGTCAGTTTTGGAAATATTTGTGAGAAATCTTTTTGCTTGTTCAATTACTTGGGATTGTGTCATGATTTTACAGTTTTCTCTCTAGCTCGCTTTGTTTGGCGCGAGAATAAGATTTCGGGGACGCGCCAATTGAGGGGGGTTGATAATAAAAGTGGCAGGTTTTTTAGGCCTGCCCTGTGAGTGATGCGTTTTTTTTGTGTTGTGTTGTGATACACGCCAGCATCAATGTTATTTTGTTTGGCAAAAGATTTATATATACTTATGGAACATAATATACGTTAGTACGACAGAGGTGATATTGATGATAATTCGTAGATTAGTCAAGGCTGGTCAGGCATCGCATACTATTTCTTTGCCCAAAGAGTGGTTGGACTCTCATAAGTTGAAGAAGGGTGATCTTGTTTACTTGTATGAGAAAGGTGATAAGGAGCTTGTTATTTCTCCTGAGAGCAAGGCTGATGAGGTTGTTCCTGAGAAGACTGTGACTATTTCTGTTGATAATAAGGAGCTTAGTACTATTCAGCGTGAGATTACTAGTGCATACATTAACAATTATAATACGATTATTTTGTCTGGTCAGACTATTACTCAGAAGACGAAAGACATCCGTAAAGTTTTGCATGATTTTGTTGCTTTGGAGGTTGCTGATCAGAGTGCTAACAGTATTATTGCTAAGGACTTGTTGAATTTGAAGGAAATCAGTATTGATAAGACTTTGCGCAGGATGGACATGCTTGTTAGGAGTATGATTCAGGATAGTATTGCTGCTGTTGATAATGCTGAGCTTTCTCAGTCTGTTGTTGTGCGTGATTATGAGGTTAATCGTGCTTATTTTCTTTTGATTCGTTTGTTGAAGAGTTCGTTGTCTAACAAGCAGATTGCTGACTTTTTCCAGTTGTCTAACAATAAGGTTTTGAGTTATTATTATTTGACTATTAACTTGGAGAATTTTGCTGATTGCGCTAAGCAGTTGGCCGAATATCTTGGCAAGGAAAAGAAGAAGGATAAGTTGAAATCTATTTTCCAGCGTGTTGAGAAGGGCTATTTGGAGGTTATGAAGGGTTATTTCACGCGTGACAGGAAGTTGGCTGATGGTGTTGCTTTGCAGCGTGAAGAGCTCTTGAAGGATGCTGGTGAGTTGCCTGCTGGTATTGCTGAATTGTTCAGGAGCATGGTTACTTTGACTAACAATATTGCTCGTTTAGTCATGGATGAAGAATAATCATAGATAAATTCTTAAATCCGCCAGAATGAAATATTGATTGGAATGAAAAAAGTATTTTTTCTAATCAACTCCTTGGAAATGGGAGGTGCTGAGAGGGTTGTTAGTGAATTAACTTCTCGGTTGAAGCATAAATTTGATATTGAGATTTTGACTTTGAAGTCTGGTAAATTCTACGACCCTGGCGTCAAGCAGACTTCTTTGCTCAATAATAACAGTAATTTGTTGATGTTTTTTGCTTTTCCATATTATGTTTGGAAGTTAAGAAAGATTTTGAAGCAAAATCCTGATTGCAGAATTGTTGGTTTCTCAGAATGGAGCAATTTTATTGAAATTTTCACTGGTACGGCGGCAATCATTGTTTTTAATACCACTATTTCGTTCTTTAAAGGATTTAAGGGAGCAATTTACAAACTTTTGATTTATTTGCTGTATCCAAAAACAAGACTAATTATCGTTAATTCTATTGAGAATAAGCTTGATGTTGCTTCGAGATTGAATATTGATCCTGCCAAGATTCAAGTTATTTATAATCCCCAGGACTTTGATAGAATCAAGAAACTTAAATCAGAATCTGTTGAAGATGATTTTTTAAGATTGATTAAAAACAGGAGATTATTTATTTCTGTGGGAAGGTTTGATGAAGTTAAGCGGTTTGATATTTTGATTAGTGCTTTTAGGAAGCTTGTTGATAGAGATTCCAAAAACGTCTTAGTAATCCTTGGAGATGGCACGCTCAGGGCAGAACTGGAACTACTGATCAAAAATTTGGACTTAACAGCAAATGTTTTTTTGATTGGAAGAAAAACTAATGTTTTCAAGTATCTTAACAAAGCAGACTATTTTGTTTATTCTTCGAGAGTTGAAGGTTTTCCTAATGCTTTGCTTGAGGCAATGTCTGTTGGTTTGCCAATCATCACTTCTGATTTTAAGACCGGTGCCAGGGAGCTTATCGCTCCCAACCTTGAGTTCAACAAGGAAATTAAGTACCCTTATTATGGCCCTAATGGCGTTTTGATTAGTTTACTAAATTTTGAACAGGATTTATTGAATGTTACACTTGCCAAGGTTAAACAAGAAAGAAAAGGAATGGAAAAGTTTGATATTAAAAATGTAATAAAAGATTGGACTAAATTACTTATTTAAGAATAAAACGCAGTTTCAGACGAACAAATGCGACATTACGGAGTAAGGAGCATATTGTGAGGAGTCTCTTATCGTTCGTTATGCTGAAGAAAATAAAAAATCAGAAGAAAAAATTAGAAATTAAAAAAAATTACTTGTTCAAGCTTGCTGGGTATGGATAGCTTGGAACTTTTTGTACGTTTATCGGGTATTGTCCGATTGTTGGTCCAGGTGTTTCTACATACATTGGTGATGGTGTTCCTGGCGTTCTTCCCGATAATGGTGTTCCGTAGACTATTTGTGCTTGCTCAGTTGTTGGTACGAATTGTGGTATTCCTTCTGGTGGGCATAAGCACTGTCCCATTAGGCTGAAATCGTCAGCTATGTACTTGAATTGTACTTGTCCTACTGGTACGAAGCCTCTTGCCATGAATCTTTGTGTTTGCATTGCTACTTCAGATTGTGAAGCGCCGAATGCGAATGTGCATGGGCTGTCGCAGAATCCTGATGGGGCTTCGCTTCCCAATAATGTTGGTATTGCTCCTGCGCTTTTTTTTGCGCCTGAGAACATTAACACTAGACCTATCACTGCAATTACGGCTATTATGCCTAGAATTACGAGTGCTATTCCTCTATGTTCTTCTTCCATAACTTAATCACCTCGTTTGAACTTGATAGTCGATATGAACGACTTCTTATATATAAATGTTACTTTTCCTTGTTTATTGCTTCTTTCTCAATCGTTGGAAGCTCTCGGCTATGTCTATCACGTATTTGCCGTCTTCTAGTTTGAATATTAGGGGTGAGTTGTTGAACAGCTTGACTAAGTCTAATTCGTATTTGCCTGGTTTGACTACGTGTATGCTTTCAAAGTCGAGTACTACTGGCAGGTCGTCTTTTGCTCCTACTAGGTTTAGCACGTCGTTTTCTATTTGTTTTTTTTGTTCTGTTGGTAGTTCTGTTGGGAATTCTTTTTTTGCTTGTTCTAGTTTTTCCTGTCTTATGAAGAAGAATAGTTTTGCTCCGCAGGGGCATCCTGATAGTATTTCGTGTGCGCCGTCAGCATACATTTTGCTGCATCTGATGCACTGGTGGGGCATGTTATCTCCCTTTGGTTAGAAGTTCTATTTTGTTTGGGTCTTTTTTTATGCTTTTGACTATGCTTGATGGTCCGATTATTGTCATTCCTTGTGTGTCTCCGAAGAACATGTTTAGGAATCCGTACTTGAACTTTTGTATTTCGTCTTTTGCTGTTTGTGAGGGATTGATTACTGCTAGTTCTATTCCTTTGAATTTTTTGTCTATTTCTTCCATTGTTGTTTTTATGAGTTCTGTTTCTTCTTCTTTTCTGAGTCTGCCTTGCAGGAGGACTATCTTGTTTGTTTTTGCTATGTTGAGTAGTTTTCTTATTCTTCCTAGTCCGCTTAGGTTTTCTATTTCTGTATAGGGTACGAATTGTATTGTTACCATTTTATTTTGCCAGTTCGAATAGTTTTTCGTATAGCTTGTCGATGTTTTTGCCGTATTTTGCGCTGATTCCCAGGACTTCGTATTGTGGGAATGCTGATTGTACTTTTTTGACTTTGTATTTTTTTAGGTCTGCTTTGTTTGCGACTATGAGTACTGGTATGTTTCTTGCTGCCAGGTTGCCTATGATTGTGACGTTTACTTGTGAGTATGGGTCTTGTGTGCCGTCGAGAACTACTAGGACCGTGTCGACTTCATCGAGCCATTTGATGCTTTCTATGACTCCTTTTGTTGCTTCTCTTGCTCTTTTTTTTGCTTTTGTTGCAGGCATTCCTGTTTTCATGAAGTCTTCATAGTCGATTTTTGTTGCTATGCCTGGGGTGTCTACCAGGTTGAAGATTAGTTCTCTTCCGTCTTTTGCTTTGATTGTGACTTTTTCTTTGATGTTTACTTCTCTTGTTTCGTGTGGTACCGGGCTGACTTTTCCCATTTCTTCGCCTAGCCAGTCTATGCATATCTTGTTGGCTAGTGTTGTTTTTCCGGAGTTTGGCGGTCCATACAATCCTAGTTTGAAGTTTTGTCTGGGTCCCCACATTGTCAGGAATCCTTTGAAAAATTGTTTTATTTTGTTTAGCATTAACCCACTCTCTTTTTCATGTATGCTTTTTTGGGCTGTATATATAATTTTCGTTGTTTAAGAATAATAAGAGAAAAAGATAAAAAAAATAATTTATTTGCCTCCTCGTGCCATTTTTGCTCGTGAGACATCTCCTGCCTTGTCTACAAAGTACAAGTATCCGCCGACTTTCTTGACGTTTACTTTGGCTACTTTTTCTATTTTTCCTGCTTTTCCTTTTCTTCCGCGTGCCATTTTTGCTCTGGATATGTCGCCTGATTTGTCGACAAAGTAGAGATAGCCAACCTGCTTCTTTACCCCAACTTTAGCTACTTTTTCTGCCATTTTGTATTCCTCCATTTTTTATAAGAAAGGTGTAACCCTCCCCGTCGATATTTTTGTTCTCGACAACTTTTCAGAAATCACCGTTGTTTATAAAGTTTTCTTTTATCTCGTCGGTGAAGTATTAGAATTCAATAAAAAAAATAAAAAAAATTATCTGCCTCCTCGTGCCATTTTTGCGCGTGAGACATCTCCTGCCTTGTCTACAAAGTACAAGTATCCGCCGACTTTCTTGACGCCTACTTTGGCTACTTTTTCTATTTTTCCTGCTTTTCCTTTTCTTCCGCGAGCCATTTTTGCTCTGGAAACATCGCCTGCCTTGTCTACAAAGTAGAGATGGCCTTCAACTTTTTTTACTCCGACTTTAGCTACTTTTTCTGCCATTTTGTATTCCTCCGTCTTTTTTAGAAAGGTGTAACCTTCCCCCGTCGATATTTTTGTTCTCGACAACTTTTCAGAAATCACCGTTGTTTATAAAGTTTTCTTTTTTCTCGTCGGTGAACGAGCTTTTTTCAGGTGTTCTCGTTTGCATTTTTTTGCATCTTCGTCTTTGACGAACCATTCTGGCTTGAGTAGTTTTCTTAGTTTTTCTGCTTCTCCCATGCCTTCTTTGTAGATGCCGATTATTTCTTCTTTTGTTGGTGTTGGTATTTTTTCAAGCTCTTTCGCTTTCACCAATGCCTTACGGACTTCTTTTTTCATGGTCGTGGTTAGTTTGTTCTTTGTTATAAATCTAACGATTATTTTCCAGACGCATAAAGAATATATAGAGCATCTGAAGCAGTTTTGTTGTGACAAAAGGGTTGATTATCGGTGGTGAGTTCGGAAATATTCTTGTTAGGCAGAAGAGCGGGTTTTCTTTGGAGCTTGGCGAGTTGTTGATTGCTGATACTTCTGATGGTCAGATGTTGTTGCAGGTTTTTGATTTGTTGTATGGCTCTCAGTTGTCTCCTCAGAATTTGGAGCTTATTTCTGGCTTGAAGTTGGAGGAGGATGACAAGCTTGAGTTGATGGATGCTAAGTTGCGTAATTATGTTCTTGCGCGTTTGAAGAATCTTGCTTTTGTTTCTGGGCAGTCTGCTCGGTCTGCGAAGACTTTGCCTACGTTTTTTACGAAAGTCAGGGAGATTTGTGCTTCTGATGTTTCTTTTTTGACTACGCCTCATAATCCTTTGTTTTTGGGCAAGTTGAGGTCTGGTTCGAAGGTTTTGGACGTTCCTGTTTCTATTGATGGCAGGCTTGCTTTGAGTCATCATGTTTTGATTGCAGGCACTACTGGTCGTGGCAAGAGTGTTTTGATGACTAATTTGTTGTCTGATGCTCTTGACAAGGATTTTTCTGCTATGCTAGTGCTTGATCCTCATAATGAGTATTTTGAGAAATTGAGGTCTGATAAGATTGTTTATTTTACTGTTCATGAGCCTCCTCCTGGTGGGAGGTCTTTGAAGATTAATCTGAGTCAGTTGTTGCCTCGTCATTTTGATGGTGTTGTTGATTGGAGTGATGCGCAGAGGCAGGCTTTGGCTGCTTTTTATCATGCTTACAAGGATGCTTGGATTGGTGCTATTTTGTTGGAGCATCCTATCAAGCAGGATTTTCATGAGGGTACTTTGGCTGTTGTTAAGCGTACTTTGATGCAGTTGTTGCGTTTGGATGTTGACGGCAATGCTGTTGTTTGTCAGGGCGTGTTTGATGTTCATGCTGGTCAGACTACTGTTCCTGATATTGTGAACGCTTTGGAGTCTGGTCAGACTGTTATTATTGATACTAGTTCTTTTCATGGTAATGTTGAGATTTTGATTGGGAGCGTGATTGCTAATATGGTTTTGGAGCGTCATAAGACTTATTCTTTGCAGGAGATGAAGAGCAGGCCTGTTGTTAGTATTGTTTTGGAGGAAGCGCCTAGAGTTCTTGGCAAGGATGTGCTTGAGCGTGGTTCTAATGTTTTTTCTACGATTGCAAGGGAAGGTCGTAAGTTTAATGTTGGTTTGATTGCGATTACTCAGTTGCCTTCTTTGATTCCAAGAGAGGTTCTTGCTAATATTAATACAAAGATTATTTTGGGTATTGAGCTTAAGCCCGAGCGTCAGGCTATTATTGAGAGTGCTGCGCAGGATTTGTCTTCTGATGAGCGTATGATTGCTTCGCTTGACAAGGGTGAGGCGGTTGTTACGAGTAATTTCCTTTCTTTTGCTATGCCGATTAAGATTTTGCATGAGGAAAAGAAGGTTGTTAAGGTTAGGCAGAGTTTTGGGGGATTAAAGTTGTCATGAGCGTCGGGGGTTCGAAAGGGGGACGGGCGTTATCGCGGAAATCTTTGATTTCCGGGAACTCAAAAACTCTGTTTTTGAGTAGTCCCCCTTGGCATGATTGCGAAGCCTATTTTGAGGCGATATCATGAAGTTTGCGCATTTGGCTGATTGCCATCTTGGAAGTTGGCGTGAGCCTAAGTTGAGGATGGCTAATACTGAGGCTTTTGTTTCGGTTATTGACAGGTGTTTGTCTGAGAAAGTGAACTTTGTCTTGTTATCCGGTGATTTGTTTAATACTGCTGTTCCTGGTATTGATAGTTTGAAGGTTGCTGTTGAGCAGTTCAAGCGTTTGCATGATTCTAGTATTCCGCTTTACTTTATTGCTGGCAGTCACGATTTTTCTCCAAGTGGTAAAACCATGCTTGATGTTTTGGAGCATGCTGGTCTTGGCGTTAACGTCGCAAAAGGTGAGGAATTGCCTGACAACAGGATTAAACTTCATTTTACTTTGGATAAGTCTGGTGCTAAGATTGTTGGATTGATTGGCAAGAAGGCTGGTCTTGAGTCGAGTTACTATAAGCTTCTTGCTCGTGAGTTTTTGGAGGATGAATCTGGTTTCAAGATTTTCTTGTTTCATAGCGCTTTGGCTGAATTGAAACCTAAAGATCTTGGAGAGATGGATGCTTTGGCTGTTAGTTTGTTGCCTGCTGGTTTTGATTATTATGCTGGCGGTCATGTTCATGTTGTTGAGAATTCTTCTGTTGGCAAGTACAAGAATATTGTTTTTCCTGGTCCTGTTTTTCCGAACAGTTTTTCTGAGCTTGAAAAACTGAAACAGGGCAGTTTTGTTTTGTATAATGATGGAGACATTAAGCATATTCCTCTTGCAGCGCATCCTGTTGTTTGTATTTCTGTTAGTGCTGATAACAAGAGTTTGTCTGAGGTTGAGGCTGAAGTTCGCAGGTTGCCGAATGTGAATAATGCCATTGTTACAATTCGCGTGTCTGGTTGTTTGAAGACTGGTCGTCCTGCTGATTTGCGTTGGAATGATATTTTTCTTGATGTTTATGCTAAGGGTGCTTTTGTTGTTTTGAAGAATACGAATGCTTTTTCGAGCAAGGAGTTGGAAGTTATTATGGTTAAGGAGGCGAATGTTGAGGAGGTTGAGGATTCTTTGTTGCAGCAGCATTCTGCTCAGTTCAAGGAGTTTGATGTTGAGCTTGCGAAGAAGTTGATGCTTGTTTTGTCTGCTGAGAAAGCTGATGGTGAAAGGGTTGCTGATTTTGAGTCAAGGGTGCATTCTGAGTTGGACAAGCTGCTTGAATGAGGTTATTTTAGTTTTTCATCAATTTTGTTTTTTAAGAGGTTTATGTGGAGTTCAAACTTTATTTTGAAAATATTCCAGTCGTCATACTTTAATAATTGTCCTCTGTAATTTATTGCATTTCTTTTTAGTCTGATTGTTTCTAGGAATTTCCAGTCGAGTTCGAGTTCTGGGTGCTTAAAGCAGATGTGTGCGTTTTTGCATTGGTGGTTGTCGGCTTCTATGCCTTCGAATAGAAGGTATGCTTCAATGAGTCCTCTTAGTGATTCGTAGTAGTCTCTGAATACGAATGTCCAATCAGTGCTGTCTTTTGGTATGTCTTTAGATTTGTTTTTTATGAATTCCAGTCCTTTCTCAGCCACAATTTTTAGTGACCTTATCAATTCTGTGTCAGGTGTTTTTTCCTTGAATTTTCCTGTGCTAATGCATAATTTGTATGTTTTGTCCAAATCGTCAATATCAATTTTCATGCGACCTCTGCTATGTCTTGTATTTGGCCTTTTACGAAATATCCGTTGATAATGTTTTTTATTAATCCTGTCTTGACTTCTTGTATTTCCTCTTTGTTTTCGAAAACGTGCAATTCTATGTTTCTGCCTAGTTTTAGTTCATAAATGTTTTTTTCAAGTTCGTCTGCGTTTCCGTATACGAAAATGTCTATGTCTGAGTCTTTGTACCAGTCGCCTTTTATTGTGCTGCCGAATATTATGATTGTTCTGGCTTTTTTGAGTGATAATAGTTTTTGGATTAGTCCGCTTTTGAAAAGTTGTTCTAGGGCGTAAATTTTCTTCAAGGACTGATAAGCGGGGTTGTTGCTTCCTGATGTAAAGTAGGGAAATTTTCCTTTTTTCTTGATTCTTTTCAGCAGTCCTTTTTTTGTGTATTTTTTAAGCCATTTGTTTGATACTGCTTTTGTGGTTTTGGCTTCTCTGACTATCTCTTCGAAATGCCATTCTTTGAGGGGGCTGTTTTCCAGTATGAGTTTTAGCACGTTTTCTTCCTTGCTCGGGCTCGCCATAAAATGGTATGACTCAGATATACTATTTAAAGTTTTTGTTGTCAGGAGTGTTGCTGATTTTGAGTCAAAGGTGCATTCTGAGCTGGATGGGTTGTTGAAATAACCGCAACCTTTATAAGTAAGTTATTCTTACAATCTTACTGGTGATGTTTTATGAGCGAAGTCGAACTTACAAGATTGTCTTCGAAGGGCCAAATCGTTATTCCTCAGCACGTTCGCGATGAGCTTGGCTTGAAGGAAGGTGAAACTTTTGTGGTGCTGGGCAAAGAGGACACTATTATTTTGAAAAAGGTTGTTGTTCCCTCTCCCAAAGAGGTTTTTTCGAAAGTGCATTCTTGGGGCGTCAAGTTTGCTGCAAGGAAGGGCTTGAAAAAAAGACTTTCTTAACCTTTTCTTTCTAAATCAGTTTTGTTTGTGTCACGCTGTTATTAGTTCCGCTTGTTCTATCGCTTCGACTTGTGCTGTTTTGTGTTTTTGAAGAATGCTTTTGAGCACTTGGTTGTGGAGTTTTATGAGTTGTTGTATGATTGGGTTTTGCTGGTTTATTGTGTAGAGTTGTATGTTGCCTATTTTTCTGGTTTGCAAAATCAGGGCTTGTTTGAGCAGTTTTGGGAATAGTCTATAAAATGTTGCTCTTCCTATGCCTGTTGCACGTATTATTCCTGTTGCGCTGTAGTCGAGTCTTCTGCCGGTTATCAGTGCATCAAATATCTTGGCTTGTGGGTTATGCCCTATTATGTCAAGGAATGCGTTTTTGTCTGTCATAGAGGCGATAAAGCAGTATGAGTTTTTAAATGTTTCGAAATGAAACAGTGCTGTTCCAAAAAAGAACAAGTATGGAAAGGCTTAAATATTTTTTAAAATACGTTTACCGTATGAAGGATGTATTCAAGTCCACTATTCTGGAATTTTTGCTTAAGAAAGACTGCATCGGCGGTGTTCACACTCCGCTCGGCAGGGTGAGGGCGTGTATTGAGCTGCATTCCAAGCAGGATAAGAAGGATTTTGAGGAAGCTCTTGACGAATTGGTCAAGGACGGCTGGATTATCGCTGCTCACAAACGGACTGCCAGGGGTTCTGATGTTCATCTTTCAATAAATCCAAGGGAAATTGACGAGATTTCAGAGTTTTTGAAGTTGTAAGCAAGGGTGCATTCTGAGCTGGACGGGTTGCTGTAGTAAGCACTTCAGAATGCGTGAGTACATATATCAAATATTTATTTTGAACCCTCAATAACCAAGTACAATCCTTTGTTACTGGATGCTGCTTGGCCCGTTCTTTTTATGTAATTAATATGAAACCCTGCATGCTTGATAGCTTTTGTAATTTGTTCTTTAGTATGAAGATATAAGGTTGTGCCTGTAAGGGTTTTTCCACCACCTAAATCAAAAATTCCTGTTAAAAGATTTCCTTTGATGGCATACTTTTTGTAAAACGTTTTACGTTCTTTGTATGTTTCAGGGTTGGCGGTGATAATTAAGAATCTTCCTTGTGATTTTAAAACTCTGAACATTTCTTTTGCAGCCAACTCGGGATTTTCTAAATGTGACCACACCCATATTGAAATGAGTGCATCGACAGATGCCTTTCTTAAAGGAATATTGTACGCATCTCCTATCATAAATTTTTTATTGGGTGACGAAAACAATTTTTTTGCATGTTTAAGAATTATTTGCGAAGGGTCAATTCCAAAATATTTAGTTTTTGCACTTGCTGCCCTTGAGAAAGCGCCTTGACCACAGCCTATATCTCCTAAAACTTTTGGTTTATATTTTGATAACCATTTTTTTATGAAATGAAACAGTTCTGTTCTTGTTCCTTCTGAAGAATTTTCTACCCAGTCTATCCATTCTCTTGCTAAAACTTTATCGTATAATGTTTTCATCTTGAGATATTTCATTTTAATAATGATTTTAGAATTTCTTTCACAATGTTAGGGGACGCCGTTCCTTTCGTCATCTTCATCACTGCTCCCATCAAGAACATTATTGCTTTTTCTTCGCCTTTTTTGTAGTCCTCGACTGCTTTTGGGTTTTCTGCTATTGCTTTTTCGCAGGCTTTCTTCAAAACATCTTCTCCTGCTACCATTTCGAGTTTTTGTTCTTTGACGTATGCTTCTGGCGAGAACTTTTTGTCTGCTAGTTGTTCTATTATTCTTTGTCCTATTCTGTCGGTTATCTTCTTCTCAACAAGTAGTTTGAATAGTTCTGTTAGTCCTTCTTTGTTGAATTCTGTTTCGCGTAGTTCTTTTTTCTTGTCGTTCAATAATCGTAAGACTTCTCTTCTTACCCATCTTGCTGCGAATACTGGGTCTATTGTTTTGGCGATTTCTTCAAACAATACTGCTACATCTAAATCTGTTGCAATTATGCGTGCATCGTCTTCGTCTATTTTCCATTCTTTTGTCCATCGCAGTGCTCGTTGTTCTGCGAGTTCTGGTATTGTTTGTTGGACTTTTCTTATCCATTCTTGTGAGATTTCAAAGATTGGTAAATCAGTTTCTACTATGTATCCGTAGTCTTCTTCTTCTTCTTTGGTTCGCATTGAGATTGTGATTCCTTTGTCTGCGTCCCATCCTCTTGTTTCTTTTTTGACTTCTTGTTGTTTTTGTCTTTGTACTTCGTAGTTTAGTGCTCGTTCTATTTCTTTGAATCCTGTTATGTTTTTGACTTCTACGCGGGTGTAATTCTTTTCCTTAATGGAAATATTTGCGTCTGCTTTGATTATGCAGGTGTTTTGGTCAAATATGCCTAAGTATCCTAGTACATTCAACAATTTTTTCATGAATTCTCTTGCTTCTGCTGGTGAAGTTAAGTCTGGTGCAGTAACAATCTCACATAGTGGTATTCCGCTTCTGTTGTAATCTACCAAACAACTGCCTGCTTCGTGTATTAGTGCGCCTGGGTCTTCTTCTATGTGAACCCGTTCTATTCTTACTATTTTTTTGTCTTCGAGGATTATTTGTCCGTTGTTTCCTAATGGTACTTCGTATTGTGTTATCTGGTAGTTCTTCACCAAATCAGGGTAGAAGTATGTTTTTCTTGCAAACATTACTGTGGGAGAAATTTTGCATCCTAGTGATAGTGCGAGTTTTGTTCCGTACTCAAGTGCTTTCTCATTTAATACTGGTTTGCTTCCTGGGTGTCCTAAGCAAGTTGGACATATGGAAGTATTCGGCTCTACAGCTTGTGTAGGACAGCTGCAGAACAGCTTAGTTTGTGTTTTAAGTTGTACGTGTATTTCTAGTCCGATTACTACGTCACTGGTGTGCATATGCTTTTGCCACCTGTATTATTTTTTGTTCTGCGAAGTGCGGTCCTGTTATCATCATGCCTATTGGCATTCCGTTTGCTTCTCCGCAGGGTATTGTGATGTGTGGTAGTCCTGCGAGGTTTGGTGCTACTGTCAATAAGTCTATCATGAAATTCTGCAATGGTGTTAGTTTTTTTATTTCTTCAAATGTTGGTGCTGTTATTGCTACTGTTGGCGTGATTATTACGTCTACTTGTTCGAATGCTTTTTTGTATTCTTGTATTATTTTTGTTCTGACTTTTGCTGCTTTGTTGTAGAACGCGTCTCTGTATCCTGCCATTCGCGCAAATGTTCCTAGCAATATTCTTCTTTTTGCTTCTTCTCCGAAGTTGTTGTTTCGCACTCTTGAGAAATATTCATTATAAGTACCAGTCAATTGTTCGCTTGCTCCATATCTCATTCCGCAGTATTTTGCTAAGTTCGTGCTTGCTTCTGCTGGTGCGAGTGTGAAGTATGTTGGCACTCCGTAATTCATTGATATTGGTAAACTTAATTCTAGTTTTCTTGCTCCTTTTTGTTCGAGTTGGTAGACTGCTTCGAGTACTGTTTTTCTGACGTTGTTGTCTATTCCTTCTCCAAATGCTTCTTTGATTATTCCTATTTTTAGTCCGTTTATTGCTGCTGGTGTTTCTGAGTATGCTTGTACTGGTTGGTCTGCTGTTGTGCTGTCTTTTTCGTCTTTGCCTGATATGACTTCAAGCAGTAATGCTGCATCTTCTACTGTCAGTCCCATTGTTCCTATTTTGTCTAGCGAGTTTCCGTAATCGAGTAGTCCGTATCTTGAAACGCGTCCATATGTTGGGCATAGTCCTACTACTCCGCAGAAGCTTGCCGGGTTGACTATGCTTCCTCCTGTGCTTTCTCCGAATGCGATGTGCGGGAATGTTGCTTTTCTTGTTAGTCCTGCTGCTCCGCCTGAGCTTCCTCCTGTTGCTCTTTTTTTGTCTACTGGGTTCAAGGGCTTTTGGTATCCTATTCCTACGTTTGTGCTGAATCCTCCGAAGCCGAATTCGTCTATTGTTGTTTTGCCGAGGATTATTGCTCCTTCATCTAAACATCGTTGTATGACTGTTGCATTATACAATGGCTTGTATCCTTTGAGTATTGCGCTTGTTGCTGTTGTTTCTATTCCTTTTGTGCATATGCTGTCTTTGACTGAAATCATTACTCCGAACAATTTTCCTTTTGCTGTTCCGTTTTTTACTTGTTCTTGTAATTCTTTTGCTCGTTCAACAACATCAGCGTATGCAGTCAAATAATGGTATTCTTTGTTGATTTGTTCTGCTTCAGCAAGTGCTTTTTCTGCGTGTTCTGCCAGATCTATTTTTCCTGCTTTTGCGTCTGCTACGAATTTTTTTATCATAATATTTTGGGTCCTCTGAAGTACTTGTCTGTTCTGTGCGGTGTTAGCGATAGTGCTTCTTCTCTGTCTAGGCATTTTCCCGGCTCGTCTTTTCTTACAACATTTTTGACTGGTATTGGATGGAAGCTTGGTTCTACTCCGTCAGTGTTTACTTCTGCTAGTTTTGTGAAGTTTTCTAGAATGTCTTTCATTTCTGCTGCGAACTTTTTGATTTCTTCTTCTTTGAGTTTTATTCTTGCGTTTGCCGCTACTCGTTTTACTATTTCTGGTGTGATTTCCATAGAACGTTCTTTTTATTGCAGGATTAAAAAGTTTTGCTTATTTGCCAGTTATTTTCCTTGCTAATTCAGCTAATTTGCTGTCTTCTGCTTTTTTATAATCGTGCGAGGAGATGTACCCTTCATATTTCGAAAAATATTTGTCTACGTTTGAGCTGATTTTTTTCCATCCATCCATTTTTGTTCCGTGCATGGGAAATAGTTTTGCGTGTATGTGGTCTACTCCAAATCCTTCAAATATCATTCCTGTTCTTCCTACGTCTTCGAGTTTTTCATCAAGGAGTTTTGCTACTTCTTTGCTTGCCAGAACTAATCCTGTCAGCACGTCATCTGGCAGGCTGAACGCATAGCTTGGATGGTGTTCTTTTGTTATTACTACTGAGAATCCTTCTGTGTTTGGGTTTATTGACAGGAATGCCAGGTATTTGTCGTTTTCCCATATTTTGTGGCATGGCGCTTCTCCTTTTGCTATTTTGCAGAATATGCAATCTTTCATTTTACTTGTCCTTGTTAAACAATTTCATTATGTCTGCTGGTATGATTATTATTTTCTGGCTTGGGTCTGTGCTTATGTCTGTTATTGTTGACAGTGTTCTTAAGTTGAATGCTGTTGGTTCTTTTCCGAGGATTTGTGCTGCTTTTGCCAGGCTTTCTGCTGCTTTGATTTCTCCTTCTGATTTGATGATTGTTGCTCTTCTTTCTCTTTCTGCTTCTGCTTGTTTTGCCATTGCTCTTTTCATTGTTTCTGGGAGTTCTATTTCTTGTATTTTGACTTCTATTACGTCTATTCCCCAGGGGTCTGTTGCTTTGTCAATTATTTTTTTGATGTCTTCTGCTACTCGTTCTCTTTTTGAGAGTATGACGTCTAGGTCTGCTTTTCCTACTGCGTCTCTTAGTGCTGCTCTTGCGAATTGTGATACTCCGAGTTCGTAGTTTTCTATTTCGAGTATTGCTTTTGATGGTTTTAGTACTCTGAAAAATATGACTGCGTTTACTTTTAGTGGTACGTTGTCTGCTGTCATTGCTTCTTGCGGTTCTACGTCTACTGTGCTGACTCGTAAATCAAGTCTTTGTGTTTTGTCTATGATTGGTATGACCCATTTGAGTCCTGGTTCTATGACGTCTTTGAACTTGCCGAGTCTGAAGCGTACGAGTCTTTGGTATTCGTAGACTAGTCTTAGTCCCCAGATTAGTATTATCAAAACTATTACCGCTATTATGTATAGTAGTACTGCCATTTTTTATTCCCCCCTATTTCTTGACGATGTCTAGTTTCATGTGTAATTCTTTCAGGAAATCTTCTGTCCAGTCTTGCGGGCTTCCGTCCATTGGGTTTTCTCTTGATTTGTTTCTTGGGAATGCTATGCTTTCTCTGATGTCGAAGACGTTGTTCATTAGTGCTACTAGTCTGTCAAACCCTAGTGCTATTCCGCCGTGTGGTGGTGCTCCGTATTTGAATGCGTTTAGTAGGAAGTCAAATCTTTTTTCTGCTGCCTCATAATCTAGGCCTATGACTTTTAGTACTCTTGTTTGTGTGTCTTTTCTGTGGATTCTTATGCTTCCTCCGCCTATTTCCCACCCGTTTAGTACGCAGTCGTATGCTTTTGCTCTGACTTCTCCTGGTGCTGTTTCGAGTTTGTCCATGTCTTCTTCTCTTGGGTGCGTGAATATGTGGTGTCTTGCTTGCCAGCCGTTGATTTCTTCATTCCACTCAAATGCTAGCATGTCTACCACCCATAAGAAATTGAATTCTTCTTTTATCAGGTTTAGTTTTTTGCCGATGTGTAGTCTTACTTGTCCTAGTCCGGTTGCTGCTTTTTCCCATTCGTCTGCTGCAAATAATAGGAGGTCTCCTTCTTGTGCATTTGTTGCTGTGATTAGTTGTTTTTGGATTGCGTCTGGGAAATACTTGACTACGCTGCTTTCGAGTACGTTTTTTCCTGTTACTTTTATCCAAGCGAGTCCTGGCAGGTTGTGTGTTTTTGCTATCGCGATTAGTTCTTCTATTTCTGTTCTTGTGAATTTGCCTGCTCCTTTTGCGTTGAGGCAGAATACTTTTCCTTTTTTGTCTATGACTGATTTGAAAACGCTAAAGTCTGAGTGTTTTACGATTTCGCTTACATCTACGAATTCCAGTCCAAATCTTAGGTCTGGCTTGTCGCTTCCGTATTTGGTCATTGCTTCGTGGAATGTCATTCTGGGAAATGGTGTTTTGAGGTCTATGTTTAGTGCTTTTTTGAATATGTGTTTGAGCATTTCTTCAACGATTGTTTGTACGTCTTTTTCTTCTACAAAGCTCATTTCTAGGTCGATTTGTGTGAATTCTGGTTGTCTGTCTGCTCTGAGTTCTTCATCTCTCATGCATCTTGCTAGCTGGAAGTATCTGTCCATTCCCGCTACCATTAATAGTTGTTTGTAAATTTGAGGTGATTCTGGCAGGGCAAAGAATTTGCCTGGGTGTATTCTGCTGGGTACTTTGAATACTCTTGCTCCTCCTGGTGTTGTTTTTTGTAAGATTGGTGTTTCTATTTCTATGAAGTTTTGGCTTGATAGAAACTCTCTTGCTGCTTGTGCTGCAAGGTGTCTTGTGACTAGTCTGTGCTGCATTACTGGTCTTCTAAGGTCCAGGTATCTGTATGTTAGCCTGATTTCTTCGTTTGCTTCTGTTCTGTCATCAATTTCGAATGGTGGTGTTTCTGCTTGGTTTATGACTTGTAAACTGTCGCACAAAACGTCAATTTCTCCAGTTATCAGTCTTGTATTTGTCATTCCTTCTGGTCTTAGTCTTACGTGTCCGCATATTTGTATGACGTATTCTCTTCCTAGGTGTTGTGCTGTTTCGTGTGCTTGTTGGTTGTGAGAAGGGTCAAAGACTGCTTGTGTTATTCCGTACCTGTCTCTGAGGTCTATGAATATTTTGCCTCCGTGGTCTCTTCTCGTATGTACCCACCCGCATAGTACTACTTCTTTTTGGAGGTCTTTTTTGGTTAGTTCTCCGCAGGTGTGTGTTCTTTTCATAGAATATGCTTTTTTGTGACGGTTTATAAAGTTTTAGGCGTTAGAAAGCGCCAGAATATTGGTTTATTCGCGCTTCTGCTTCGTCTATCATCCGATTTCGGTACGATATCCAGTTATCAAAACCACCAATATTTACAGTTTCGGTATATATGACAAATTCTTGTATTGGTGGACGGTGTTGCTGTCCGCGTAAAAGTTTTTCAAGCAATGTCTTGTTGAATACTCTTGATTTTATTAAAAAATCTAAATCTCTATACGCATTGATTGCGACTGCAAACTCTGAACTTCTGGTAGCTAGTTCGTCAAGCCGCCCAACTACGAATAGCGTTTGATAAGCGTCCCAAACTCCTTCTTCAGGTATTGCTCCAGGAGGTTGGTAAACATCTTTCGGGTTCCAAAAACATATTTCCGTTCTCAAAGTATGATAATCACATGTAAAAAATGCTCTTGTCATACTATCAACAAAATTTGCCACTCTGTCTATTGATATCGGCGATCTGAGTATCTTTCCCATACAGAAAAAGCTCTTTTTTCGCTTTAAAAAGCTTAGTTAATCTGTTCGTAAAGTTTACAGTTGTTTGGCGAACTTTAGTATGTCTTCAGGATTCTTTAACACAAAGTCTGCTAGTTTTTTGTCCTTTAATTCCCCGTGTCCCCATTGTGCGAATGCTGTTTGGGCTTTTACTGTTCTGCCTGCTATTAAATCATCTTCTCTGTCTCCTATGACTAGGTGTACTTCTTTGCAGTCTGTTAATGCTTGTTTTACGAGTTCTTCTTTGCTGTATATTAGGTCTGGCGTGTTGCCGTAGACTTTGCCAAAAAAATTTCTCATTCCAAGTATCTCAAGTGCAGGTTCAATAATGTCTGTTCTTAGTGTTGTTACTATAGAAAGTGTGTGTCCTGTTTTTTTCAGCATTGTTATTGCTTCCTTCATTCCAGGATAGAATATTTTGTCTTTCCACTCATTGACTACTCCGACATAATGCAACTGGAACATGTTTGTCATGATGATGGTTTGTGTTCTTGCTTCTTTTATTCCAGTATATTCTTGTATTCTTTTCCTATTGATGTCGTAGTGTGCGTGTGTTTTCTGTAGTTCTCTCATCTTTTCAGAAGTCATTTTGATGTCTAGTGTTTTGCATCGTCTTATTGAAGCTTCTTCTGCTACTTCTTTTTTTGCTATGGTTCCGTCCCAGTCAAAGGCTATGTGCATTTTATTTCTTAAACTTTATTTTCAGTGCTAAATCTTCTAATTTTTCCAACCCGTATTTTATCGCATCAAACTTTTTTCTTGCTGGGCTGTTTCTCCAGTCGAACAGCATTAGTTCTTCGTATAGTTCGCCTGCG
>Ga0105099_10000579_pt1 | contig 24745 bp, 20 predicted proteins | sample PPLLak3cmMay2015_2_FD_79138 | JGI IMG/M metagenome (GOLD analysis project Ga0105099, IMG submission 79138) | Freshwater sediment microbial communities from Prairie Pothole Lake near Jamestown, North Dakota, USA - PPLs Lake P8 Core (1) Depth... | ecosystem: Environmental > Aquatic > Freshwater >... | reverse complement strand
GGTGGCGCACCTTCGGGGATACGCGGCGCCCGATACTCGTTGTTGCATTCGACGCAGAAAAACTCCCGCAAGCTGGGGTGGATTTCGGTAAGGTTCTGGCTTCCCGCTTTGCGGTGCAGGCCGTCGATGTTCTGAGTGATCACGCGGGGCAACAAGCCCATGCTCTCCAGTTCTGCCAGCGCCATGTGCCCGGGATTGGGGTGATAGCTGTCGTAATTGCGGATAAACTCGCCGCGGATGCTCCAATACTTGGAGGGATCCCGGCGGAAAACTTCAATCGAGGCATAGACGGTCGGATCAAACTTCTCCCATAGGCCCCCCTTGGAACGGAATGTCGGAATCCCGCTTTCGGCACTCACGCCAGCTCCGGTGAGCGCCACGCAAGGTTGCTGACGAACGATCAACTCAGCGACCTTTTCGAAGATGGACCTCATTCGGCTCCGGCTTCCACGCCTGCGTTGACTCTGCCTGGCTTTTTATACCCTTGCCGCTTGGCATGGGTAAAAAAACATCATAGGGATATCTTCGTTCCAAGCGTCTCGAGGAATAGGGCGATCCATTGAGGATGCGCAGGCCAGGCAGGCGCGGTCACCAGGTTTCCGTCCCGGAAGGCCCTGTCCACCGCGATATCAACGAACTGCCCCCCGGACAGCTGCACATCGGGGCCTACGGCCGGGTAGCAGGAGCATTTCCTGCCATTCAGCACGCCGGCCGCGGCCAATACCTGAGCCCCGTGGCAAATGGCGGCAATGGGCTTGCCGGACCCGGCAAAATGCTTGACGATATCGACGACGTTCGGATTCAAGCGGATGTATTCGGGGGCACGTCCCCCCGGAATCACCAGTGCATCGTAGCCTTCCGCCTGCACGTCTTCGAAACTGGCGTTAAGGGTGAAATTATGCCCCCGCTTTTCGCTGTAGGTCTGGTCGCCTTCGAAATCGTGGATCGCCGTGCGCACGATTTCACCGGCTTTCTTGCCCGGACAGACGGCGTGAACCGTATGACCCACGGCAAGCAGAGCCTGGAAGGGCACCATCACCTCGTAATCTTCGACAAAGTCTCCCACCAGCATGAGAATCTTTTTGGCAGCCATATTCCCTCCTTGTCAACCTTTGGATGTTGAAACCGATTGAAGAATTTTTATGGTTACATCATAAGTTACAATAGGGCAACAGCAAGTGCCGTTTCGGAGTTGAACGGCACTGTGGCCCGATTATTGCCTCAAAGGCTCACCCTGCGGAGCTGGGACGTTAATTCCAGACAACATTCTTATATCATTGCCTTTCAAAGCGAGAAGACCCACCGCTTAAAATTCAGGCATGTCCAAGACAGGTAATAAAACTGGGAAAACCCTGCCTGGCACTTGGCGACCGCTTGACACAAATCGAGAAATAGAATAATCTTGAGAAATAAGCTTAATCTCGGCAGAAACCGAGAACGGGGGACCCAATTCAACGGGGCTAATCGTCATATGACGAGGGGTAACCTCTTCGGCCCTAGCCCTTCAGCTAACCTCGTAAGCATCGAGGGGGGAAACCTTCGGAATTGAACGGAGGTATTTCCTCCACTATTTCGATTCCGGAGGTCCAGGTTATGTTATCCGATCAATTCGCGCCGACGTTTTCGCCTTCCAGTCTTTTAACTGCCCCTTGCAAATTTCGCAACCGTTTACACCATATGTTGCTGAACTTTTATTGGAAAGCCCTTTCAGCCGGACTCTTTTTCTCTATCTTAACTCTCTTACCCTCTTCTGCCTTAGCGGCCGACGTGACCTTGGCCTGGAACCCGAACAGCGAAGACCATGTGGAAGGCTACGGCGTCTACTTCAGCCAGGATGACTCCGGCCCCCCTTACAACCTGTTCGGTTACGTCGCGCTGAACGAGTTAAGTGACTCCAGCAGCCCGGCCTTTACGGTTACAGGCCTTGAAAATGGGGCACGATATTATTTCGCGGTTACCGCGTACGATACAACGGGAAACGAGAGCGATTTTTCCAATTCGGTTTGCGCTGATGTCGGCGATGTAATAACCCCCTGTGTCAGCGCCAACACCGGCAGCAGTGGCGAGACCGGATCGGGTGCCGACGCTAGCGCAGGAGGCAATGGCGGCGGCGGTTGTTTTATTGAATCATCGGCGGCCTACCATGCAAGCCTCTACCCAGGAAAGGATATTCTGATCGCTTTAGGCTGCATGGCCGCTTTATCGTGGATCGCCGGCAGAAGACACTTCAAGTGTTCTTTCAATTTTTCAAGACATCAAGAGCCAAAAGACAAATCCGGTCAATAGGGTCAGGCCGACCATATTTGGAGCTGCGATCGTTCGAATAAAAATGGTTCATGCGGGCTGTCTATCCGGACCTCACAAGCTTGCATAACGGCATAAAAAGCGTGGGATGGAAAATCCATTCTACGCTTTTTACTTTTCGATTTCATCCGAAGGCAGGACGCAAGCCGATGTAGCCGGATCGGCGTCCCTTAAGAACTGGATCACCTGCCGGGCAAGTTCCCTTCCCACCACGTTTTCCTCATCCACGGCGAAGGCGGCCCCCAGTTCCCACAACTCCGGTGTTGCGATGTGGTAGCGGCTCCTGACGATCACGCTGGAACTCGGAGACAACGCATGGATGTTTTGAAGAACACGCTTGGCCGTGCGGGGATCCGGCACGGTCACCACGATGACACAGGCGCCTTGGATACCGGCATGCGTGATGATATCTGCATGCGATGCGTCTCCCAGATGCACCTTTAAGCCCATCCTCAAAGCGGCCTTGATCGAGCGGGGGTTGAGCTCGATCACGCGCGGCTGGATGCCCATCTCCAACAACGCCTTGGCAACCTTGCGGCCGGCTGGCCCGAAACCGACGATGTAAACCCCTCCCGATTGCCCTCTTTCATTCTCGTCCAGCGAACCGGAGCGGTGCCGCGTTCCCGACGCAAACAGACCGACCACCCATCGGGCAGCCGGACGCGCAAAAGTCACCATGTAAGGCGCGAAAAACATGGACAGGATCGTCATCGAAACAGCCAATGAGAAGACATGCTCGTTGATCAGCCCGCCGCTCCTGGCTTCGCTCGCCAGAACAAAGGAGAATTCGCCGATCTGAGCCAGTGTGATTCCCGCCGCCAACGCATAGACGGGGCTCATCTTAAAAATCACGCCAATTCCGAAGACAATGAGCGTCTTGCCTAAAAAGACCACAGCCAGCCAGAGGGCCACTTCGATCCAGTTGGCCAGGAACCATGCCGGGTCTGCCAGCATGCCGACCGATGTGAAAAACAGGGTCACAAAAAGCGTTCGCAGGGAACCGACATCCGAGCGAATTTGAGAGGCGAACGGCGATTCGGCGAGCAGCATTCCTGCCAGAAACGCCCCCAACGCCGGAGATAGCCCTAATGAATGAGCCGCCCAGGCCGATCCGAAAGCCAGAAGAATGGCCAGCAATACCACCAGCTCGCGGTCGACAAAGAGCCCCCTGCGCATCAGAAGCCGCGGAATGACGTGATAGAAGAGCCCATAGAAAAGGGCCACCAGGCCGCCGGCGGCCGCTGTGGTTTGGCCGATTTTGAGGGCGATTTCCCCGGCAGTGCCTCCGTGGCTCATCACGGTCAGGGAGAGCACAAGGGGCACTACGGCGATATCCTGCAGAAGGAGGATGCCCAGGGCGGCTCTTCCTGAAACGGAATCCATTTCGGCCCTGTCCATCAGGGTCCGCAGGACGATCGCGGTCGAGCTGACCGCCAGCATCTCGCCCAACGCAACGGCCGGACCGATCGGGTGACGAAATGAAAAAATCAGCGCGAAGACCGCCAACGTGAGCACCACTTGAAGAATCCCGCCCAGCAGGGCCAGAGAGCCCATGCGTTTCAGCCGGCCGAAGGAGAACTCCAGGCCGATGGAAAACAGGAGCAAGGAAACGCCTATCTCACCCCAATCGGAAAGCGCCTGGCGATCGAAGAGGGTCGGCCCGAGAAGGGTCCCGGCGAGCAGATAGCCGATGATGGAGCTCTGCTTCAGCCGTTGGGCGGTTGCACCAAGCACGAAGGCGACGGACAGGAGCAGGACCAACTTGGCAAGTGTTTCCCAGATTTCCACGTTCACTCGATGCGTCGACGCAGACGCAGTTCGATCCTTGCGGGTTGATACGTATCAATCCGTCTAGAATAAAACGCCGCTGCGGAAATACAACCGAAAGGCAGGGATGGAGTCAAACGGCAGGTCTCTGCGCGCAACACGGATTCGAAACGGCTCAGGTCGTCTTCGGGCTCGGCGCCCGGGTCGACCCGTTGGTGTCATTGCGCAATTCGAATTCATCGCCGGGGGTTCAAAATCGACTGCAGGCGCATTGATAAATCCTGCAGCGTGAACGGCTTTTGGATAAAACCGCTGCAACCACGATTCATGATTTCGCGTGCTTGACCCTGCATGCTGTATCCGCTGGCTAGCAGCACTTTCACGCGGGGGTGGATCCGTTTGAGCTGATCAAACACTTCACCTCCGCCCATTTCGGGCATGATCATGTCCAAGATCACCAGACTGAAGCCTTCAGGGTTCTCCCGGAAGCGCTCGATGGCTTCGCGCCCGCTGTGCGCTCGAGTCACCGTGTATCCGAGCCGTTCGATCATCCGGGCCGTAACCTCCAGCACCGTCTGCTCGTCATCCGCGAGCAGAATCGCCCCGCTTCCGGCCGCAGGCTTCCAGCGCGGTGCAGCGTCATGGGGAGTGCGTTGATCCGTCGCCGGCAGAAATACGGAAAAGGTGGAACCTCTGCCCATTTCCGATTCCACTTCGATATAACCGTTGTGGCTTTTGACGATTCCGTAGGCCGACGCCAATCCCAAGCCGGTACCCCTGCCCATCTTCTTGGTGGTGAAAAAGGGATCGAAAATACGGGCGATCGTCTCCCCTGCCATCCCGATGCCGGTATCTGCAACGGTGAACAATACGTAGGGGCCTGGTTTGATGGCATATCCCCGGGAGGGAATCGCATGGTGGGTCACGTTGCGGGTCTTCAGGGTGAGCCGGCCGCCGGCCGGCATGGCGTCGGCGGCATTCACGAACAGGTTGAGCAGCACCTGTTCGAGTTGCCCCCTATCGGCGATGATGCTTTTGAGATCTTCGGCCAGCTCCTGATGGATGGTGATGTCCTTGCGCATCCGGCCGAACGTCTCGGATGTCTCGCGCACCAAGTCGTTCATCGCCATCGGCCGTGATTCGTACTTGCCTCTGCGCGCATAGCCCAGCAGTTTGGAGGTCAGATCCGCCCCGCTGCGGATGAGATTTTCGATATTGACCAGAAGGCGATAATGCGGGTGAGCCGCCTCCATGTCGAACAGAATCAGAGAGATATTGCCCTGAATCGCCATCAACAGATTGTTGAAATCGTGAGCGATGCCGCCAGCCAGGGTCCCGATCGCCTCCATTTTTTGAGCCTGTTGCAGTTGGACGGTCAACTTCTTGCGCTCCTCCTCGGAGCGCTTCTCCTCGGAGATGTCCTGGCTGTAAAAAACAAGCTGAACCACCTGGCCATCCGCACGACAGACGGGGTGAACGGAGTTTGAAAACATCTTGCCGTCGGCCTCGTCTTCGAAGTAAATCGCCTTCCCGGTGCGAATCACATCGAGGTTCTTCTGCCGCCGAACCTCGGCCGCTTCCGGCGGCAGGCATGCGACGAACAACCGGCCCGGCAGCTTTTCGGCTGGAATCCCGGTCAGCAGAGCGGCTGCCTGGTTAACGGATAGAATTCGTCCCTGGATATCGATCAGGAACCCCGCATTCGGAGCTGCGTTGAGCAAAACGCGCGATGTCTCCTCATGCAGTTCTGATCTTTGTTCATCGGATGAAAAGAGCGGGTGATCTAAAGCAACAGCCGGCGGGGGTTCATTTCCCGGAGGAGAATCGGTTGCACCAGACGGGGTTTTCATGACGGATCCTTGTTCCCATGATCTTCTGTTCAAGGTCAGATCCGAGTTTCAGCGTTCTGCGTGAGCGAGAAGATTCACCCAGCCTGGTGTAAGCACAAAACATGCCATTATCTCCCAACAATGGGAACCAAGAATTACCTATAATTCAGATTCGTTGAAGCGGCCACGCCTCTTCCCTGCAGCGCCGGCACCGCTCGCGAAGGTTTCAACGCGTCATTTTCTTGACCCGGTTTACAGGCCCGGCAATTAACCGGCCCTTTTCGCGTAGCCGGCGGCTTCCAAACCGGCCACACAGCCCTCACCCACAGCCTTGGCCACTTGCCAGGGGGGCCCGGTGATGTCGCCGGCCGCATATATTCCGCTTACGCTGGTTTCCATTTTCTTGTTGGTCTGGATGTGCTTCATCTCTTCATCCAGCTGGACCCCCAGCAGCCCGGCCAGTTCCACAACGCCCCGGGCGCCTAATTCGATGAACACCCCCTGAACCATCAGCCGCGAGCCGTCGTCCATGACCACCCCCTCAACCTCGTCCTTGCCGATGATCCCCTGGACCTGGCGGTTTTCATGAAGGACCACCGCGCGTCGGCGCACCTCGGACGCGAGTGCGGGGCTGATATCGAGCGTCTCGCAGACCAGATGCACCGTCCGGGAATAAGCGAGCAGCGTCAAGGCGCCGCTGGCCGCCGCGCTGCCGTTGCCGATCACCGCCACCTCGGCTCCCCGGTAAAAGTTGCAGTCGCATTCGACACAGTAGCTTACCCCTCGGCCGAGCAGCTCCTTCTCGCCCGGCACTCCCAGCCGCTTGCGCGCCGTCCCGGTAGCGATGATCACGGCGCCGGCGTCGATGGTATTGCCGCTTTCCAGCGCGATCTTGAAACGGACTCCATCCGCCGTGATGGATAAAACATCCTCATCCCGGAACTCTGCCCCAAACCCTGCCGCCTGCTGCCGCCCGGTCTTGATGATGTCCTCACCGGTCGTGTTGAACATGCAGCAATAGTTCTCGACATGGTGGTGGTAAATGCTGCTCTTGCTCTCTTTGCCGAGGACGATCACGGCGGCTTTTTTGCGCGCTGCATGGATCGCCGCTTGGAGGCCGGCCGGGCCGGTGCCCAGGATGACGACATCGAATTTTTTCATCTCCGTCATGTGCAGTTTTCCCTCCCGGAAAATCGATAGAATCCCCGCCCGGACCGGGGGCCGCAGGACTGCGGCAGTCCGGGTGAAGGAACCGCCCGATTAGGTTGAGGGAAAGTTAAGACTCCAGCGGCACTTTTCAATTCGGCGGCCGGGGCGTTGCCATCATCTTCAGGGCCTGCTCGGCCAGCATCCTCTTTTTCAGGCGCGGGGGATAATGCCGATAAACACGGCCGTTGTCGATGTTGAAGCTCTGGATGAATGGCCGGCGCAGCGGCGTGCCATAGATGCTGGCCATTAGAGCGGTTCCATCCGCCGGGTTGCCGGTACGATGGATGCCCTGATCCAGCGGCAACGTTAAGTCGGTGTCCCCCGGCCTCAGCACCGAGCGCGCGGACAATTTCACCTGCGCCTGCCAGGGTTCAGCGCCGTCGTCTTCGCGCCGATAACGGATGACTTCGAGGGCTCCGAAGGCCGGTCCAAAAACGCCCCAGGAAGTGTGATCATGTACGCAGGTATGCTCGCCCGGACCGAAGATGTAAAGCCGCAGCGAAAATGCGCGGCCTGAATCCAGGTAGAGAATCAGTTCGTTATCGAACAGGGTCTCTTGGCGCAGATTGGGGAAAGGGGGACCGGCGAGAATCCCCGTCAGAACGCCCACGAACAACTCCCGCCGGAAAAGCAGCTGCGGCAGCTCGTTTCGAAAATAAGCGATCCGGCCTTCGCTGTCGGGGATGCATTTGATGGCCGCCGTCCAACTCCGGCAAACCGCCTGCAATTCTTCCAACGCCGTGTGATCCATATTTTAATTCTCTTTTCCCGTGTACCCATTGGAAAACGGCGGCTTCAGCCGCCATTTTCCAGCCGGACGTATTGGTCGTAAAACGGCGCCCCGCCGCCCAGGTCCGTCAAACCGGCGGCGATCAGCTGATTGGCGCCGCCGCCGCGGCTCATCCAATCCCCCCGGCGGTAGACGACCGTGCCGGGATGCAACCCGCGCATCAACCGGACTTTCACCGGCAGCCGTCCCAAATGCGAAACCAGCACCGCCGACCTTGATGCATCCAGCATCGCCAGTGCGGGACATTCGGGCGCCACCCACACCACGGGCAAGGACCGCTGGTCCTCCGGCAGGATTTGGGAATGGATGGCGGCCCGCCGCACCAGGGTGAGCAGCCGCAAAGGATAGTCGTCCGGAGCCGGAGGCTCGTCATGCAATTGCCCGGGAAACCGGTATTTCCCGTCGCCATGGGCGAATCGAAGCCCCGCGTAGGCGATCCGCGGTCGCTGGGAGCGGACGAATCGTCGGGCCTTGAGCTCATCCAAGCTGATAGCAAGATAGGGCGAGGTCAAAGCGGTCCGCAGGCAGTCCTCCGGCGACGGCATGCACACGGGCGGGTCCAAGCGTTTGCCCACTTCGGTTACGATCCACAAGTCGCTCCGGGCCTCCGCAGGCGGCTCGATCACCGCCGCGGCATACTGGACGTACTCGTGCAGAAAGGAACCGACGACATCCGCCTGTTCGAGCATGAGGGTGCAGGGCAGCACCAGGTCGGCGCGTTCGGCCGTGTCGTTCATAAAGGCATCCACCACCACTTTGAACTCAACGCGCTCGAAAGCACGCGTGGTCTCCCCGACGCCGGGCGCCTGGTTGACGACGTTGGTGCCGTTAACCCAGATCATCCGGATCGCCGGGTCCCGGGCAGATAGAATGTCCCGCCCGATGGTGGCGATGTGCAAGGCTCTCCGGCCCTGGTGTCCCTCGCCCCTGATCCAGCCGAGGTTGAGATTGCGGTAGGAGTGCAGATGGAAGTAGGCGCCCCCGCCGGATCGGCCGACGTTGCCGGAGAGCAGCGCCAGGGCGTTAATGAAGCGCACGTTTTCCCCGCCGTAGCGGTAGCGCTGCAGACCCGCCCCGATGAATGTGGCCAGCGGGTTGACCGTCGCATAAGAGGTGAATAGATGTTCGGCGTCCGCAACGGACACGTCGCAAAGCGCCAGCAATTCCCCCGACGACCGGCGCTGGATCAGCTCGCGGAATTTTTCCGGATGGCGGGCGTGGGTGCGGGCCTCCTCCGCCGCAAATCCATCATGGAACAGCCGCTGAATCACGGCGGCCGCCAGAAAACGATCGGTGCCCGGCCGGATTCGGATGTGCCGGTCGCAGAAACGCTCGCTGCCGTCGCCGCCGGGCGAGATCGTCAGCACCCGGGCGCCCCTGCGGCGGGCCGCGTGGACGAGCGCGGCCGTGTGGATGGAGCTGCGCGAAAAATCCTTGCCCCAGTTGACGATGAGGGCCGCATTTTTGAGGTCCTCGATGTCGTTGTTCTCCCGGGAGCCGAAATCCTCAACTCCGGCGATGAAACCGGCGGCATCGCAGAGCGAGCCTCTGATCCGGCTGGTCCCCAGCTGGGAGAAAAACAGGCCGACCGCCTCCTTGAGCACGCCCTTGGCCCCATCGCTGTGAATGTGCAGAATGGAGGTCGGTTCACGGCGCAGGCTCTGGATTTTTTCGGCGCAGAGCTCCAAGGCCGCGTCCCAGCCGATTTCCTGCCAGCCGCTTTTGGTCTTACGCCGCGGCTTCACGATCCGGCTGGGGCTCTGCAGCCGCCGGATCTGGCGCCGGGTCTTGGCGCACATGACCCCGCGGGTGAAGGGGCTGTCGGGGTTTCCGATCAGCCGCAGCCGTCCATCCTCCTTCTGCTCCAGAATCAACGAGCAGGCGTCCGAACAGTCATACGTGCAGGCGGTGATTTTCCGCATGGAACCGTCAGAGTTTTTCCTTCACCGATTCGACCTTGCGCTGCATCCGCCCGGCAGGCCCCTGGCGGTAGTCGACTTTGAGCGACAGGACCACGCGGTTGCAGTCCTGACGCATGGTTTCGAAGCAGCGTGTGACGACGCCCATGACCTCCTGCCATTCCCCCTCGATACTGGTGCCCATGGCGCGGAATTCGTAAGGCAGACCGCTTTCCTGGATGATTTTGATCGAACGCGCCACGTAAGGGCTCAGACTCTCGCCCTTGTCCAGGGGATACATCGAAAAATCCAAGATGACACTCATCGCGTGACTCCTTCCCCCATTTGACATTCTGCGGTTCATTATTTTACAAATGCTTACCACGAGATGAATGCGATGTAAAAAAGGCCGGCCGTCGTTTCTGTTCCAAACTCAGAATCAGGACGCACGAAGGCCGTTTGGCGAAGCGTGCCCCGATTGCGCTGCAGTGACGGCGGCTTGAAGCGCAACCCCGAAGTTGGGCCCGCGAGAAAACCGACCCGCAAGGAGGCTTCGATGCCCGAGATCCTGCCTTTGAATTACCGCCTGCGCCTGGTTCCTGACCTGAGCCGATTCATTTTCGAGGGTCATGTCGAAATCCGGCTGCACCTGCCGGATCCCGCCGACGAGGTCGTCCTGAACGCCGCCGAGCTCGCCATCTGGACCTGCGGCGTCCAGCGCGGCGATGGTTTCAGCCCGTGTGCCTATCGGGTCGAACCGGCCCGGGAGGAGTTGCGCATTCAGCTACCCGAAGCCATGTCGGGCGAGATTCTGCTGGGCATCGAGTATTCCGGCCGGATCAACGACCGGATGGCGGGGTTTTATCGCAGCCGATACCTCCACAAGGGCCGCCGACGCCACATCGCCATCACCCAGTTCGAGGAAAGTGATGCCCGCCGAGCATTTCCATGCATGGATCACCCCGGCCGCAAAGCGACCTTCGACATCGAGATGGTCGTCGGCCGCGGCTTGGCGGCGGTCGCCAACACCGACATTGAAGCTCAGGAAATGCTCAAGGGCGGCAAGAAACGCCTAATTTTTAGGACCACGCCGAAAATGTCCACCTATCTGGTCTTCTTCGGCGTGGGCGAGTTTGAAACCCTCCAGGATCCGATCGACGGCCGCGTGCGGGTCCTCACCCTGCCGCCCTCGCAGAAACACGCCCGCTTCGGGCTGGAGTTCGCCCGCAACGCGCTGGCGTTCAGCGAATCCTACTATGGCATCCCCTATCCGCTCTCAAAGATGGACCTCATCGCCGTACCTGATTTCGCCTTCGGTGCCATGGAGAACTGGGGCGCCATCACCTTTCGCGAAAATCTCTTGCTGCACTACCCGGGGATCACGTCCAAATCCGGGGAGGTGCGGATCTGCGAGGTGATCGCCCACGAGATCGCCCACCAGTGGTTCGGCAATCTGGTCACTCCGTCGGACTGGAAGTATCTTTGGCTCAATGAGAGTTTTGCCACCTATTTCGGCTACGGCGTCGTCGACCATTATTACCCCGGCTGGGGGATCTGGCAACAGTTCCTGCACGGCACCACGGCCACGGCCATGCACCGGGACGCCTTGCTCGAAAACGTCGCCATCGAGATCCCCGGCGGCGAACACCTCGTGATCAACACCAGTACCGCCCCCATCATCTACAACAAGGGGGCCAGCATTCTGAGGCAGGTCGAGGGCTACATCGGACCCGCGTATTTCCGAAAAGGCCTGCAGCAGTATCTCCGAACGCATGCCTACCAAAGCGCCGAAAGCCGCCATCTCTGGGAGGCGTTCGAGACGGCCTCCGAGCGGCCGGTCACCGCTCTGATGAAGAATTGGGTCGAACAACCGGGCTTCCCGCTGGTCACCGTCGACCGCGACAAAGATGCGCTCGTGCTGTCCCAGCGGCGGTTCACCTATCTTCCTAACGACTCCGGCCAAAAATGGCTGATCCCGCTCAACCTGAGAACCTTCACCGCCGGCGGCGAGTCGCGCGGCGTTTCGGTTTTGATGGACGCGGCCGAAATGCGGATAGACCTGGAAAGAGGAGCGACCGCCTTCAAACTGAACGACGGCCAGACCGGGTTTTATCGGGTGAAATATGCCCATGCGGACGATATGCGACGATTGGGCGAGTTGGTGAGGCAGAAAACCTTGCCGCCGGAAGACCGCTGGGGGCTTCAGAACGATCTGTACGCCTTAGCCGTCGCCGGCGATGTCGGCTTCGACGACTATCTCGCTTTTCTGGAGCACTACCGCGGGGAAGACAGCTATCTGCCACTCGCCAGCATGGCCGCCAACCTTTCCCATGCTCATTTGACGGCCGGCCGGGAGACGGCCGCACAGATCGCAGCCCTGGCCGGCCCCTGGCTCGGCGAAGTGCTCGACCGCATCGGCTGCCGACCCCCACCGGAAGAGGATCAGACAACGGCCATCCTGCGAGACCAGCTCCTCTTCGACGCGGTTCAATACGGCTGCAGGGAGGCCGAGGCCTTTGGGATCGAACGCTTCGAGGAGCTTCGGCAGGGCGGATCGGTTCATCCGGATATCCTGCGCAGTGTCCTTCAGATCGGGGCCTGGAACGGCGACGGTCGCGTCTTCAGCTGGTTCGACCGACGGTTCCAGAAGTGCGAAAGCGAGCATGAGCGCCTGATCCTTCTATCCGCAATGGGCTGCTTCCGAGGGCGTGAGGTAATCGAAAAGGTGCTCGACTACGTTCTCGCCACGGTCCCGCCTCGCAACAAGTTCATTCCGGTGGTGGCGTTGGCAGCCAACCCCTCGGCCGCCTCCCTTTTGTGGGACTGGTACGTCAGCCACCTGCCGCAAATCGAGCAGTTTCATCCGATGCTCTACGAACGGGTGGTCGCGGCCATTGTTCCGGCAGCGGGCATTGAGCGCCCCGACGCTGTGCGCGGGTTTTTTTCGGAATACCTGCTGCAGAAGCCCGGGAAGGCTCGGGACGTGATCCGGCTCTCCCTGGAGCGCATGGAAATCAATTGCCGAATGCGGCAGCGCTGCCGCCCTTGACACGATTCAAAGGTTTCCGCTATAGAGCCACCATGTGGTGTTTCCACGCCCGTCTTGCCCGAACGTGTCCAATGGATCGTGCTATACTCCTCGTTTTTCCGGTCTCCGTGAACCACGGTTGGAGCTTGTCGCCGATATGAACCGTCGCACGTTCCTCAAACTGACCGGCCTGGGCAGCGTTTCTTTCGCCGCCGGCTGTAGCCCCGAGTCCCCCAAGCACCTCTATAGCCTGGTTCATGCACCCGACGACATGGTGACCGGCAAGGCCACTTGGTACGCGTCCACCTGCCGCGAGTGCCCGGCCGGCTGCGGCGTCATCGCCAAGAACCGCGAGGGCCGGGTGGTCAAACTAGAGGGCAACCCCCTCCACCCGCTCAACCGCGGCAAACTCTGCATGCGCGGCCAGGCGGCGCTGCAGGCGGTTTACAACCCGGACCGGCTGCGATCGCCCCTCTTGAGGGAAAAGGACGGTTTCACCCCGATCGACTTCGAACAAGCCCAGGCGCTCTTGAAGGCGAAGGCCTGGGAGGCGGCCCGCAAAGGCCCCAACCGGGTGCGGCTGCTGACCGAGACCGTCGGCGAAAGCCAGATGGAACTGTTTCGGACTGCGCTCCGCAATTGGAATTCTCTGGATGCGGTCGTGTTCGAACCCTATGCCTACGAAGCGCTGAAGACCGCCAACCGCGAAGTGTACGGCATAGACGGCTTGGTGTCCTACCGCATGGATCAGGCGGATGTACTGTTATCCTTCGGCGCCGAGTTTCTGGAAACCTGGTTGTCGCCGGTGGAGTACGCCTGGAAGTTCAAGGCGATGCACGCGACGCGCGGCTCGGAAAAAGGCGTTTTCTTCCTTGTAAGCCCGCTGCAGACGATGACGGGAGCCAATGCGGATCACTGGCTCAGCTGTGTTCCCGGCAGCGAGGCCGTGGTGGCCCTGGGCCTGGTGCGGCAGATGCTGGACATTCAGCGCGGCAAGCACCTTCCGCCGGCCTTGCGCCAGGCCCTGCTGAAAGCCACCGACCTTTATCCCCAGGAGACCGTGATCAAACTCTCCGGCATCCCCATGGAAGCCTACGAGCGATTGGTCGTTCGGCTGGCGGAAGCCAGGCAGCCCCTGGTGCTCGGTTCCGGCAGCGGGCTTTCCGACGAAAACGGCCTGCGGACGAACCTGGCCGCCAACCTGCTGAACCTCATTTTGGGTCCGGAGCTGAGGCTCATCGACGCCACCCATCGCCATCGCGTGGAAACCGCCGGCCCGCGGGCGGCAGTGTTGGATTTTCTAAAGACCTTGTCGGGCGGGGGCGCGGATCTGCTGATCCTCAACAACGTCAACCCTGCGTTCAGCCTGCCTCCGGGAAGCGGCGTAGACGCCGCCCTGGAGGTTCCGGGTCTCTTCGTCGTCAGCTTGGCCAGCTTCCTCGACGAAACCGCCCGGCAGGCCGACCTCGTTCTGCCGGTCCGGATGCCGCTGGAAACCTGGGACGATTACAGCGGCTGGTCGACCGTCGCCTCCACGGTTCAACCGGCGATGGGAGCGCTTTGCGGCGCCCCCCACCTGGGGGACCTCTTTCTGGAGGCTGGTTTTGAGGGCCAGCCCCCGGCGCCGGACTTCAAGACCTACGTGGCCCGCCGGCTGCAGGCGCAGGGGCAGGTCCGGGACAAACTCGAATGGCTGCGCGCCCTGCAGCAGGGCGGTGTCTTCCCGGCGGTCGGTCAAATGCCCGCCGCCCCGCCGATGGCCGTTTCGGAGCAGCTGCCCGCTGCGCTCAGTGCCCCCTATTCGCCGGCACCGGCGGCAGGTCTTTCCTTTGCCGCCGTGCCGTCCCTGCGGCTGTTCGACGGCCGCGGAGCAAACAAACCCTGGCTTTGCGAAATTCCGGACCCCGTCTGCCGGGTGGCCTGGCAGTCGCCGGTCCGGATGCACCCCGACACGGCCCGCGCGCGGGGGCTCCAAACGGCCGACATCGTCAAGGTCCGATCGCACGGGGGCAGCCTCGCGGCTCCAGTCTATGTCACGGAAACCATTCGCCCGGGGCTGCTGGTCATGGAGACCGGTCAAGGCCACAGCGCCTACGGCCGCTATGCCGAGAACCTGGGCGCCAACCCCTTCGCTCTTCTTTCCGCGACGGTCAACCCTGCCAGCGGGGGGCCGTCCTCCCACCTGGTCGATGTCTCGGTGGAAGCCACCGGCCGCCGCATCGCGCTCGCGCACACCGACGGAAGCCGCATCCAGCACGGACGGGCCTTTCTTCTGACCACCACCCTGGCCGATCTGCGCAAAGGGGGGCCGCCGGCCAAGACCGGCCTGACCATGGAGAATTTCCCGCTTGCGCTGCCGCTCCCGGAGGGCTACGACCCCAAGCGGGACTTCTACCCGCCTCACGACCACGACCACTACCGCTGGGCGATGGCGGTCGACTTGGACCGCTGCATCGGATGCGGCGCCTGCGCGGCGGCCTGCTACGCCGAGAACAACGTCGGCATCGTCGGCGAGGCGCGCATCGTGCAGGGCCGGGAAATGGCCTGGCTGGAGATCGTGCGCTACCACGACGAGCGCCGTATGCAGCGGGTGATGTTCATGCCCATGCTCTGCCAGCACTGTGACAACGCGCCCTGCGAATCGGTCTGCCCGGTCTATGCCCCCCATCACTCCGCCGAGGGGTTGAACAACCAGATTTACAACCGCTGCATCGGCACGCGCTTCTGCTCCCAGAACTGCCCCTACAAAGTGCGGCGCTTCAACTGGTTCGATTGGGAATTGCCGGAGCCCCTGAACCTGCAACTGAACCCTGATGTGACCGTGCGCAGCAAGGGCGTCATGGAGAAGTGCTCGTTCTGCATCCAGCGCATCAAGGAGGCGCGCACCCGGGCCAAGAACGAGAACCGGCCGATCCGCGAGGGCGAAGTCACACCGGCCTGCGTCCAGACCTGCCCGACCGACGCGCTGGTGTTCGGCAATCTGATGGACAAGGACAGCCGCGTACGCCGGCTGTGCGACGACCCGCGGGCGTATCAGGCGATGGGATATCTGAACACGAAGCCGGCGGTGATTTATCTCAAGAAGGTGCTGCATGAAGTTTAGGAATGGGTCCAGGGTTCGAGTGAACAGAGTGGGAAATACAGCTGCCGGATGATGTTGAATGTTATGAACGCCATGATCGCGATCAATAATGCAATTTGGGGCGAACGGAGAAAGTACGGCGCTGCACCAGTCTTCTTTCTCTATTTTCCTCGACCCCTTGAACCCTCGACCCCTTGAACCCTGTAAACAATATGACCGACCTCACTTACGCCCAGATCGACCAGACCGTCCTGAACACCCTCGAGCGGCCCCGGCCGCGCTATTGGATCCTTGTCGCGCTCTTACTGGGCGGGGTGCTGCTGGGGGCCGGCGCCTGGGCCTATCAGATCTTCGTCGGCATCGGGGTCGGCGGCCAGAACATCCCGGTGGCCTGGGGCACCTACCTCATCAATTTCGTGTTCTGGGTCGGTATCGCCCACTCCGGAACGCTCATTTCAGCGATTCTGCATCTGTTCCGCGCCGGCTGGCGCAACCCGATCGCACGCGCGGCGGAAACCATGACCGTGTTCGCGGTCTGCTGTGCCGGGCTCTTTCCCTTTATTCATCTGGGACGGGTCTGGCAGGTCTACTACATGCTGCCGCTCCCCAATCAACGCCTGCTGTGGCCCAATTTTCTGTCCCCATTGATGTTCGACGTCGTGGCCATCAGTACCTACCTCACGGTCAGCTCCCTGTTCTGGTACACCGGGCTGCTGCCGGATTTGGCTGTCGTGCGCGACCGTTCCAGCGGCGTGCGGCACCGGATCTTCCGGGTCCTCTCGCTGGGCTGGACCGGTGCCCACCACCAGTGGCTGAACTACGGCCGCGGCTATCTCTTCTTCGCGGCGCTGGCGACCCCGCTGGTGATCTCGGTGCACAGCGTCGTGTCCTGGGATTTCGCGCTCGCCATCGTCCCCGGATGGCACACCACCATCTTCGCGCCTTACTTCGTGGCCGGCGCCATCCACTCCGGGCTTGCCATGGTGCTGACCCTGATGATCCCGCTGCGCCGAATTTTCCGCTACGAGGCCATCATCACTCTGAATGTCCTGGAAAACGTGGCCAAGACCATGATCCTGACCGGACTCATCGTCGGCCTGGCCTACGGCACGGAGTACTTCATCGCCTGGTACAGCCACAACGCGGTGGAGTGGGAGTCCTTCCGCTGGCGGGCGATGGGCGAGTACGCCTACGGCCTTTATTTCATGGTTATCTGCAACGTCCTGCTGCCGTCGCTGTTCCTGGTCCGGGCGGTGCGCCGCAGCATCCCCTGGCTGTTCGCTCTTTCGCTGGTGGTGAACTTCGGCATGTGGTGGGAGCGCTTCGTCATCATCGTCGGCGGGGTCGCTCATGACTTCGCCCCCCACTCCTGGGGTCTCTATGCACCCCGGCTCGTAGAGTACTGCATCATGGTCGGCAGCTTCAGCCTGTTTTTCTTCCTGTTTCTGCTCTTCTGCAAACACCTGCCCTCCGTATCCATGACCGAGATAAAGGAGACCGTGAATCATGCCCGCTGAAACCTGCATCATGGGGCTGTTCAAGGACGAGGGCAAAGCCGTCAAGGCGATCCTGGAGCTGCCCGCGGCGGGGTTCAGCCTGCGCCGGGCGCACAGCCCCATCCCCAGTCATAAAATCATGGACGCCTTGAAACTGAAGAAAAGCCGCACGGGATGGTTCACTCTAGCCGGGGGCATTGTCGGATTTTTCACCGGATTCGCCCTGGCCATCTTCACTGCGGTTCAATGGAACCTGATCGTCAGCGGCAAGCCGATCGTTTCGCTGATCCCCTTTTTCATCGTCGGCTTCGAGTTTACGATTCTCTTCTCGGTCTTCGGCAACGTGATCGGCCTCTTGGTCTGCGCGCGCCTTCCGGACTATCGCGGGCTCGAGGCCTACGACCCGCGCTGCTCCGGGGGGCACTTCGGGCTGCTGGCCGCCTGCGAAGCCGGCCGCGAGGGCGAGTTGATGGATTTCTTTCAGAAGAAGGGCGGGGAGGTTAAGGTATTCGCATGAACGCCATCACGCCATCGGCTCCCTCCGGCCCCGGCGCCGCGCCGCAGCGCTCGCTCTTCACGCTCGGAGCGGTATTGGCCGCCGCCGGCCTGGCGGCCTTCGTCGTCGGTCTCTTCGGCCCTCAACCGCAGAGGGCCTGGCAGGCCTTTCTCATCAATTTTCTCTTGTGGTCGGCCATGGCCCAGGGAGCGGTGCTTTTTGCGGCCGTCACCCACACGGTCAAGGCCCGCTGGGCCGGTCCGCTCAGCGGCCTTGCGCAGGCCTTCGCCGGGTTCTTTCCGCTGTCGCTGGTCTGTTTCCTGGCCCTGCTGATCGGCAGAAACCACCTCTTTCCCTGGCTGCACGAGGACCTGCACGGCAAGGAGATCTGGCTGAACATACCGTTCCTGTTCAGCCGTGACGGGATCGGGTTTCTGGCCCTCTACGGATTCGGATGGGCCTTCCTGTCTCAGGATCTGAAACTGCGGATGAAGGCGACCGAATCGGCCGTCGGCCTGCGCCGGCTGTTGGCCGGGCGGCTTCCGCAGACCGACGCCGAGATCGAACGCGTCCGGAGCCGCAAGGCCCTGTGGGGCGGCCTTTACTGCTTCGCGTTTGCCCTGGTGCTCAGCCTGATCGGCTTCGATCTCGTCATGAGCATGGACCCGCACTGGATTTCGACCCTTTTCGGCGCCTACCATTTCGTGAAGGCCTTTTATGTCGGGCTGGGGGCGCTCATCATTCTCGCTGCCATCATCCATCTGCATCAAGGCGGCCGAACGGGAATCGCCGTCTCCCATTTCCACGACGTCGGCAAACTCTTCTTTGCCTTCTGTCTGCTTTGGGCGGACTTTTTCTACGTCCAGCTGACCGTCATCTGGTATGGGAACATCCCCGAGGAAACCAGCTATGTGATTCTGCGCACGGTGACACCCCCCTGGAACACACTGGCCTGGGTCGTTTTCATCGTCTGCTTCGCCATTCCGTTCATCGTGCTCATCAACCGGCGCGTCAAGACGATGCCCGGCGCCATGATCGTCCTGTGCGGCACGGTGATTCTGGGAATCTGGCTCGAACATCTCTTGCTGCTCGGCCCGGCGCTCAACCACTCAGCGGCAGAGCTGCCGTTGGGGCTCACCGACGGCCTGGTCTTTATCGGTTTTCTGGGATGGATGGTTCTGGCCGTGGCCTATACCTTGAAAACGTTTCCGGAGCTTCTGCCTCCGGCCAGCGAGGGGGTTCGCTGAACCATGCCGAGCGGAAAAGGCTGACATGTCGAGAGGAAACCGCGCTGCGGTACTGATTACGATGGGGAGCGCTGTGTTCACCGCCGCTTTTCTGTACTTTTTCTATGCCTGGCCCGAAAAAATCGGCCCGGAGCAGCCGATCCCTTTCAGCCACAACGTGCACAGCGGCATCAAGGAGATTCAGTGCCAGTACTGCCACCCGTATGTGGCCTACTCGAACTTCCCCGGCATTCCGCCGGTGGAAAAATGCCTGCACTGCCACAACTACATTATCGTGAACTTTCCCTGGATCCAGAAGGAGCACACCTATTTCAACACCCGGACCCCCACGCCATGGGTCAAGGTGAACGTTGTCGCCGAGCACGTGTTCTTTAACCACCAGCGGCACATCAACAGCAAAGTCGCTTGCGAGCAATGTCATGGCGAGGTCAAGAACCTGCAGCGGCTGCCGCAGAAAGTATGGCAGATGGGGATGTGCATTGAATGCCATCGCGAAAAGAAGGCGAGTGTGGATTGCTGGCTGACGTGCCACAACTGAGGGCTGGCTTTGTAAATAGGCCAATCTCTGCGTTGCGCGGCATTTCGCTGTTGCTGCGGCGTACAGGGGGTACGCCTCGCAACGCGAAATTTGCGCGCCTTGATCTTGGCCTCTTTACGAAGCCAAGCCGTCAAGACGAAACGAAAGTGGCCATTAGGACCGAATTGAAGACAGGAGTGCGAAGTGAGCACCGCTGAAGAAAGCATCCCTCACGGCAACCAGACCGCCAAGGCGTTCACGCTGACATCAGCCCTGTGGTTCGCCGTTGCAACCACCTTTGGGCTGATCGCGGCCACTTACCTGATAGCGCCGGAATTCCTGACGAACATCGAGTACATCCATTTCGGCCGCATGCGGCCCATGCATGTCAATGCCGTGCTCTTCGGCTTTGCGACCCCGGGATTGCTCGCCGCCGCCTTTTACTACCTGCCGCGGCTCATGAAAACCCAACTTTACAGCGAAAAGCTGGGGGTGTTTTCGGCCGTCTTCTGGAACCTCACGGTGGCAGCCGGAACCGCCGGGATTGCCTTGGGACACAGTCAGGGCCGGGAATATGCGGAATTTCCCTGGGTGGTGGACATCATGGTGGTGATCAGCTTCAGCCTGGTGATCATCAACTTTCTCATGACCATCCGCCGGCGCACCGAACCCATCCTGTTCGTCTCGATCTGGTATGCTGCTGCGGCCGTCGTGCTTACCGCATGCGGGTATTGCATCGGCAACGTGATCTGGAAACCGGACACGGGCGCCCTGGTGGGGATTCCGGACGCCATCATCCTGTGGTTCTACGGTCACAACATCTTCGGGCTGCTGCTCTCTCCCCTTGGGCTGGCTGTGGCTTACTATGTGCTGCCCATCGCCACCCGCAGCCCACTTTACAGCCATACGCTTTCTTTGCTCGGATTCTGGTCGTTGATCATTGTCTACACCCACATCGGAACCCATCATCTGCTCCAGGTGCCCGTGCCTACTTGGCTCAAGACTATCGCCATCGTGGACAGCGTGGCCATGGTAATTCCGGTCATGGTCTTCCTGATCAACATCTGGTACACGGTCAAGGGCAAGCTCGGCGACGTTCATGCTGACATCGGAGCCAAGTTCGTCTTCACCGGAACCATCTTTTATTTTTTCGCCAACATCCAGGGCTCGATGATGGCTCTGCCGGATGTACAGCGCATCACCCACTTCAACAACTGGGTGGTCGGCCATGCCCACATCGGGGTCTTTGCATTCTCCGGTGTGACCGCGCTGGGAGGTCTGTACTTCATCCTGCCGAGGATCACGGGCCGGCCTCTGCACAGCCTGTTCCTGGCGGACCTGCAGTACTGGCTCGTGCTGATCGGGGTCACCGGCTTCGGGATCGTGCTCACGATCGTTGGGCTGATCCAGGGCCAGGCCTGGTATAACGGCGAAACCCTCTACCGCACCCTGCCTGAGATCCAGCCCTACTACGTGGTGCGCGCCGCATTGGGCGCTTTGATCGTGGTCGGCGCCTACCTCGGGCTCTACAACATTCTGCGGTCGCTTTATCTCAACCGGGGAGCCTCTGCATGAGAATGACCCCTGTCTTCATCCTGGTCGGCGTTCTGTCCCTACTGACCGCCATCGCGCTGACGATGGTATATTGGCCTTATGCCCGCCATGACCGGACCCCATCGGAGCTTTTCCGGCCGCGGACGTCGGAGGAAGAAGCCGGGCGTAAAATCTATGTGCAAAACGGCTGCGTCTACTGTCACACTCAATCCATCCGGACCTTCGACTGGGAAACCGGCCCGGAGCGTATCGCTCAGTCCGGAGATTATGCCGCCGACGAACCCATTCTGTTGGGTTCCCAGCGCACGGGCGTAGATCTCTCGCATGATGGGGGCGAGCACCCGGATGATTGGCAGATAGCGCACTTCATCAATCCCCGTTTCACACGACCCAGCTCCCTCATGCCGAATTTCGGCTGGCTGGGCATAGAGCGCCTGCAGACGCTCACGACCTATGTCCAGAGTCTGGGGCTTAAAATGGCGGATCATCGCCTTGAGCGCCAGCGCCACTGGAAACAGGAGTCTATCAAGGCCTATGAAGCCGGGCCCGACGCCAACGTCCGCTGGCTGGTGGCCCAGGTTCCTGAAGGTTGGCACCGCATTCCCAATCCTTATCCGACCACACCTGCCAGCTTGCAACGGGGGCACCGGATATATCAGTACTTCTGCATCGGCTGCCACGGCCCAGTCGGCGACGGCATGGGCCCTGGCCAGCCCTGGATGTACCCCCCGCCGCTCAACTTCACGATCTTGAAGGGCCGGGAGACTTCAGGCGGCATTCTATACTATCAAATCATGAACGGCATCACCGGGACGGCCATGCCCTATTTCAAGCGCGATCTGGAATCCCAGAAGATCTGGGAGGTGGGAAATTACGTCGCCTATTACTTCATCAACCAAAGCGACGCCAATCAGGAGCCGAAAGGAATCGACGCGGCGTGGGAGCCTTAGGACATTTGATTCCGAATTTCAAATTTCAAATTTGAGATAAATGCTATGTACTTTCCTTACTTCATCACTTACATGGCCATCGGTTTCGCAATCAGCCTGGCGGTATTTATATGGGCGCTGGACCGCGGGCAGTTCCGCGACCAGCGCCGGGCGCGGTTTCTGCCCCTGGAAGGCACCCCAGCCGCTGCGCCGGCCAGACTGAACCGCAAGGGGCTGATCGAAACCTGGGGGCTGTTCGCGCTGGCCTGCTGCGGGCTGGCCGCCAGCGCTAGCGTGATTGTTTTTGCTTTGACCCACAGCCGATAGGTAACCTATGCGTAATTTTGATATTTTGAACATCCAGCATGTCGTCTTGTACCTGTTCCCGACCCTGGCGTTTATCCTGATCTTTGCCGCCGGCCTGGGATATGTCTACATCCGACGCGGGACATCGGAGGATCGTCGGACCCGCATCGTTGAAGAATACCCCGGCGGCATCGAGGGCCGCAACGCACCGTTTCCGTTGGTGGTGACCCTGATCATCGCCGGTACGTTCACCTGGAGCCTGCTTTATATCGTTTTGACCGGACTTTTTAAGGTGAAAATATGAGCCCGCACCCGGAGCATGCGACCTCGCGGGCGAAGACGTGGCTGCTGGTGGCGGGCATGCTGGGCATCGTTTTCTTCCAGGGCTGGCTCGCCTACACGGTTATCGGCGATCTGGGTCAGCCGGATTGGGACTACCGGCCGATCCCGGATGTCTATGGCGAGTCGGCCTATGCCATGTATGCGCCGGTCCCCTATCCGCAGCATGTCCGCGGTTTGCAGGGGCAGGAATCCCTCCCGCTCAGGGTCCTGACGATCCAGGGGGTTCCATGAAAACGCTGCTGGCATTGGCCGTGGTCTTGGTCGGCGCGCTGGGGGCCTACCATGCCCTGGTGTTCTACGACAACGACTTCCGCTACGGCCGCATGCGCGAAACGCCGGCCGTAAAACCGCACGAAGAGCCGCTGATTGGAATGGAGGCCGGAATCGTGCCGGTAGTCGGCGGCGAGGCGCTTTTGCGCGCCACGCCCGAATCAATGATCAAGCCTCCTTTGGCGATGGAGGCGGCGGAAGTCATTTCCCGCGGGAAGGCCGTGTACTTCACCTTTTGCGCGCAGTGCCATGGGCCGAACTACGACGGAAACGGCACCGTTGGTCAGAGTTTCGCACCGCTGCCGACCGATTTCCGCTCGCCCGCCGTGCAGTCCAAGTCGGCCGGGGCGCTTTTCAAGAGCGTGAGCTATGGCATTGCCGGCGGACGCCAGCCGCCGCTGGAGACCACCATCACCATCGACGACCGCTGGAGCGTGGTCGCCTTTGTCAAGTCTATGGGAGTGCCCAACTGAGCTGACCCATCGCCATGCCGAAAGCCAAGCCGACTGCCGAAAACCGTGCGGCCGCGCGCGCGGTCTGCGACCTTTGCGGGCTCACCCTGCGCGGCGAGCGGATCGAGGACGAGTGGGGAGGCCGGACCTATCGGTTCTGCTGCACGGGCTGCCGCCAGGTCTTCAGCATTCTGCTGCAAGCCGCCGGATCCGCTGACCCCGCCGCCTTCCGTCGCAGCGAGCTTTACCGCCAATGCCAGGAAAGCGGCATCATCCCGCGCTCCGCGGACGCCCCGCCGTTGGCCCCCGCCACCCCTGGGCACGCCTCCCCAGAGACGTCGACTCCCGCGGCGGAGGGCCTCCCCCTGACGTTGAAGGTCGAAAACATGTGGTGCCCGGCCTGCGCCTGGCTGATCGAAACCGCGCTGTCCCAAGCCGCCGGGGTCTGCTCCGCGGTCTGCAGTTTTGCCACCGACCAGCTGCGGGTGGAATACGACCCGGTCGTCACCAACCCGAACCAGATTCGTTCCATCGTCCAGCGATTCGGCTACTCCGTGATGCTGCCGGACGATATCCGCGATCAGGGCCTGCGGCGGCGGGAGTGGATCCGCTTCGGGGTCGCGACGTTCCTCACCATGAACGTCATGATGCTCTCGTTTGCGCTTTACTTCGGGTTTTTCACCGATCTGCCCCCTGAATCCGTGGCGAGCATCTCCTGGCCCATGGCAGGGATGGCGGCGGCCGTGATCGGGTACGGCGGTTCGCCTTTTTTGCTAAGGGCGTGGCGGGGTCTGCGGCACGCCGCCTTCAGCATGGAAGCCCTTATTTCGGTGGGCGCCCTAAGCGCTTTCGTCTTCAGCACCTTCAACCTGCTGGCCGGAAGCATCCACCTCTACTACGACACCGCCTGCATGCTGATCACCCTGGTCCTGCTGGGAAAAACCCTTGAACGGCGCGCCAAAGATCAGGTTCTCGAAGGATTGGAGGGCCTGCTCGCGCTGATGCCAACCAAGGTCCGAATCGTCGAGGATGCTTTCCCCGAGGGCCGCTTTATCGCCGCCGAACGCCTGATTGCGGGCGACCTCTTCCGGGTCGCAGAAAATGAAATCGTCGCGGCCGACGGCGTCGTCGTTTCCGGAACCGGCACCAGCGACGAGTCCTCCATCACCGGCGAGCCGAGGCCGCTGGTGAAAAAACCCGGCGACCCCATCCGCAGCGGCAGCCGCCTG
>Ga0105099_10000578_pt1 | contig 24757 bp, 18 predicted proteins | sample PPLLak3cmMay2015_2_FD_79138 | JGI IMG/M metagenome (GOLD analysis project Ga0105099, IMG submission 79138) | Freshwater sediment microbial communities from Prairie Pothole Lake near Jamestown, North Dakota, USA - PPLs Lake P8 Core (1) Depth... | ecosystem: Environmental > Aquatic > Freshwater >... | reverse complement strand
GTCGTCGCGCGTCCTGTCGTCGCGCGGCCTGTCGTCGCGCGGCCTGTCGTCGCGCGGCCTGTCGTCGCGCGGCCTGTCGTTACGTAGCCTGTCATTACGTGGCCTGTCATTACGTGGCGCGTCGTCAGGGCTGCCCATTTTTCTCCGCGCCCTCTCCTGATCTCTCTCTGCATTCTTTAAACGAAGGTTTATATCTCTTAGCGAACTCTCAACAGAAGTGATCGGTGTTTGTGGTTTTACCTGTGTTTCCTGAACTTGCGGTCTGTCCACCCTTCTTTTGTCTCTAATTATCTCCCGCTCCTTCTGCGGGACTTTCGGATTTGAAAGACCCGGCTCTTCGTTTTTAACCTCTTTTCCTGCCTTCTTAAGCTTACTTACCTGATTCATCGTAATCATCTGCAAAATAAAAATAAAAGCTACAGCTGCTGTTAATACTACTGTTGCTAAATCCATAATTTTACTACTCCAAAAAATTGTTGTTAAATATTTGATTATTCTTGCTGGGTGTGCAACTATTCCGAATAATAGTCAGAATTACTTGTTCAATAATCCAGCGAAGCTGGATCATACTCGCATCAGCACGGAACTTATGCCCTGCTTTTGCGGAATTAAAACCTTAATAAACAGATTTTCCACGCAAAAAGCATGGCTATTTTTTTTAAGGTCATAAACGACTGCATGAAACCATGCAATCCGCATACTCATACGCCTTTTTTTCGGCAGGGTGTATGACTGCGTTCCCGTTGAATATATAATTCCTGTGACAGGTACGATTTGAAGCTTTCTGTTTATTATTCAAGGATGCTACTGTTACACTGCACAACAGATCCCCCATTCCCAGCAATTCGGGGAATATAAAAGCCTCGCATCATAGATCAGTCACCAGGTGCTGCATCAAATCAAATCGTATATTTCAAAGAGCAAGGGAACCATTAAACAATTAGTATCAATTAAATTATACTATTTTTTCTTTTCAATTTCCGCAGTCTTTACTGCGTTTTCAGCATCTTTATTCTGAATCTTTTCAATATCTTCTATAATTGAAGTCATTCGCTTTATTTTAGTGGATATAACGTTTATTTTTGCCCAGGTGAAAAAGAGAACAAGGGTAAAAAAGAAGAATATAACAATCCACAGAATTTTTACGATTTCCATAAACAAAGCATTTATCGTTATATATGAGAGGGGACTCTCTGCAGTTTCTATGATCCCATGATTAAAAGGGTTGTAATCTGTAACGTCCCTGATTCCCTGAACGATGTATACTATAAATTTAACTCTTTCTGACTGATAAAGCAATAGTTTTAAGTAAGAGTCCCGGTTTAACCACGGAATTGAAAAACCGGCAGTTCGCTATTTCTGCAGGATAGAATCATTAATCAGCGATAAAAAACCTCGTATTCGTACCTTTATCGCCTATCTGAACCATAGCCTTTCTGTGGCAATTGGGACAACTACCCTCATAAGCCGTGCCAGCTTTATTCCTGTAAATCCGTGCATAAACATTACAACACCGGAAGTATATGCCGAGAAATTTCTTTTTTTCCTGGTCCGGGCTCTGTTTTTGGTTCATACCAAGTCCTGTTTTATTCATAAAATTACATTTTGTACAAAATAAGGGGAATATTAAAATAATCTGATATAGGTAGTTTTGTAAATAGTTTGAACCTGGGTAGTAATTTATACGACTTATTATCCGGCAGACCAACTTGTTAATCATTAAAAAAAAGTCCGGGCTTTCCAGTAACTAAAGGAAGGTTGTTTTACAATAGATAGTAACGTGTATATTAAATAATAAACAGTCATTAAAAAAGGTTTTCATGAACCATCATGCAAGAAATATAAAATCCATCCGGTTAGGAACAGCATTCTTTCTTTTCCTTTTTATGGCGCGGCCACAAGCAGAAATGAAAGAAGCAGGTTATCTTTTTTATCGCGGTGATCCTGTGGAGCTTAAGGACTCTACGATCAGAGTCCCCGAAAAAGTTATGGCAATGTCGGAAAAAGTGCATGTCGATTTGCCTCCCGCTCATCCAAGATATACGCCTTCAATATTTTTATTAATTCAACATTCCGGAAGTATTGAAACAAAGGACAGGGCGGGGAAAAGATTTACTTTTGTACAGGCTCTTATTGACAACGTTAAAAAATTATTTCCCCAAACAGAAATGGGCATAGGGATTTTTAGAACGTATCTTTATTTTGATCCTTTAGATAATCCAAGATTTGTAAAGGCCCCGGGAAATGACACTGGTGCATATCTTCCATTCTTCCTGCTTGATTCCTCTTACGCACCGGAAGGAAAAACTGGATATCAAATTGTATACGAGATGCTTGACACAGTAATGATAAATGGAACCGCTAATTTAAAATATACCCCTTCAAATTCAGCTTTAAATCCTGCGAACACAAACATAAACTGCGGTTTTGATGCAGTTAAACATATATTCAAATCAGCAAAATATTCAAAAAATCATCAGCTTGTCTTTTTCCTCTCTGATGGTGAAGCAACTATTGCTAACGGGCCTCACACGAATGCGCTTGACTATTCCCAAGATACAGCTTTTATAAGTGATGTGCCAACAACTATTACCGCATATTTTTCAGATTCCGTTACCCCCCATCAGAGTCTGGTCAAGATGACAACAAATATAAGAAAAAACGGTTATTCATACCAGAATCAAAATACAGCTTTATACCCTATCATTTCAGATTATTTAATGCACTATATGATTAATGCTATTATTCCATGGTGGGTTCAGCCATCAGGCAAACTGTTAGATATGACTATCAACGGAAAAACAACCAGCCTATATGACACTTCGAGCAAAATATTTAACTTCAACAATCAATTTCCTCTTACTGGTGTGGCTACAAAATTCGATTATAGAATTAACTACAAGCTAATAAGGGATTCCATTGACACAATAGCCGGAGACACAATAAGCATGATTAAAGATTCCACCACAAATGGTACCTATACAATCCTTAATGATCCAACTGTACAAAATCCACCGACTAATTATAAACACCTGTTCGATATGATCTCCTGGAATCGGGAATTGGCTCTATATCATAACGGAAATCCGGTAACGCTGATAAATAAAACAATGAACAATCTCGAATTGCGCTTCACATACAGTCCGGGCGAAGCGCAGTTTCATTATGCCAAAGCAGATGTCGAAGTTACAAACAGTGCAGGTTCTATAAAAGAATGGGAGACCTTCTCTCTGACTAAAAACGACACACTTTTTACAAAAACCTTTTCTTTGGCAATCGACTCGAACCCGACACCGAACAACGGAGTTCTTCAAGTCCGCGAAAAAGATACCATTGTTGCTGTTTTCAGGAATAGTGAAAGCACGAAATTACCGCTCGACACATTAAGAATAGTGGTGCCGTTTATAGCAACGGCAGCAATAGAATATATCCCAATCAATTCCAAAGGTACATTGAATTTTAGCCTTATTAAGAACGGTGTCGGAAACTATCTCCTGAAATACAGCAACCTCCCTGCTGACGGCAAAGTATCGCTATATACCATAAACGGCCGGAAAGTTTTCAAGCAGGAGCTTATCAAAGGAACTTCTTCAATTAATCTACCGAAAAGGATATCTCCAAGTGTGTATGTTCTGCAAATATATTATAATGGAAATAGTTATAAAAAGAAACTATTTTTACAATAGGGGCATATAATAAACCCGAACATCTTAATACAAAGAAAGGAATTGTATGCATTATCATCACAATAATAAAACATTCTTCCTGCTTAAAACCGTATTTATTACCTGCATTTTAATATCCTTATCCCAGGCTGCTATGAAGGAGGCCTGCGATCTTCATTACATGGGCGACATTTCGGAGCTTAAAGACTCGACAATTAGAGTCCCCGATAAGGTGGTTTCCATATCGGGAAAAATGAGAGTCGATATGCCTTTTTGTACCACATCAATAATTGGCAGTACCCCGTCAATCTTTTTTCTGATTGACCATTCAGGGAGTATGTCCCAAGTTCCATCAGGAAAAGACATGTTAGGAAGAAGGTTTACCGTTGCACAGGCGCTTATTGATACCCTTCAGAAAATATTCCCTAAAGCAGAGGTAGGAATAGGAGTTTTTAGAGTATATCTCTATTTTGATCCTATTGACAATCCAAGATTTGTTAAACCAGCTCCCGGGAATGACACCGGCGCATATTTGCCATTCTTCAGATTTGACTCTTCATACGCGCCAGATGGAAAGCTCGGATATGAGATCACAAGAGGAATACTCGACACAGTAATGGTGAATGGAAGCGCTGATTTAAAATATACTCCAACCAATTTAGCCTTAAACCCTGGTAATACGAATATCAACTGCGGTTTTGACGCTGTAAAACATGCGTTTCAATCGGCACGATACGCTAAAAATCGCCGATTTGTCATTTTCTTTTCTGACGGTGAGGCCAACACAGCCAAAACGCCTCATACCAATATATTCGATTATTCTCAAGATTCATCTTTTATGGGCGATATACCGACAACCTTTACTGTATACTTCACCGATGCAGGGACAGTACAAGAAAGCATAGTTCGTATGACAACACTCATTAAAAACAATCAATATTCCACCATGAATTTAAAGTCTGCCTTTTATCCTATAAATTCGGATACACTCATGCAGTTTATGCTTCATACTATTATGGATAATATTATGAATAATATTATCCAAACCGGTGAATCAAAACCGACAACTATTATTTTTAATGGAAGCACGTCAAATAATTATGACACATTAAGTAAAACTTTTACCTTTGCAAACAGATTCCCCCTTACCGGCCAGTCAACAAATTTTACTTATATAATAGACTACAAAGTAATGAGAGACTCTATAGACACCATCACCGGTGACACCACAATAGTTATAAAAGACTCAACCACGCAAGGTTCCTATAAAGTGGTTGTTGATCCGGCTGTAGTTAATCCGCCCACAAACTATAAGCATATGTTCGATTTAATCTGCTGGAAGCGTGACCTCCAATTCTATTTTAATGACCAGCCGGTATCCATTGTTAATAACGTTATGACTCCGTTGCAGTTGCGGTTTATGTACAGCCCGGACGAGGCACAGTTTCAGTACACCAAAGCGGAAATCGAGGTTATAACCCGATCAGGCAGTATAAAAGACAAGGAGACTTTTATTCTCACAAAAAACGACACTGTTTTTACAAAATTTTTTCCAGTAGCAGTAGATCTTAATCCAACGCAGAACAACGGTGTACTACAGGTGCAGGAAAACGATACGCTGGTTGCCGTGTACCGGAATAACGAGATTCCGAAATTGCCTTTGGATTCAGTTTTTGCCAGAGTGGTCTTCGACGCTGACGCGCCGATACACTTTGTTTCCAGTATTACAAAAGGCGGTTTCAGTTTTGCTGTTATAAAAAACGGTGTCAGCAGCTATAGCCTGAAATACTCCAACCTGCCGTATGATGGCAAAGCAACATTGTACACCATCAACGGCCGGAAAGTGTATGAACAGCGGATTGTAAAAGGAAGTTCTTCAATCCATTTGCCCAAAAACATCTGTCCTGCGCTCTATTTTATAAATATTGAGTATCATAACCGGAGCATTAAAAAGAAAATTCTCATTCAATGATGTTTATAATCAGAGGCCTGCCGCAAGCATGTAACATAACTCCTGTTTGAATCGTATCATATATATGGATACGATAGGCGGATCTGCTGCGTTGTTATAAATAATGCCGCTTAATCTTTTCCTTTTTCCTGGCAGGTGCTGTATGATACAGAAAATCCATAAAGCATTGATATTCCTCTTATTAACCAGCGCTCTCTCCTTTTCCGACCGCATTTACACCTTTTACCCGAAGCTTGCAGTTTATAAACAACCATCAGCATCATCACCGGTTATAACCCAGCTCAACCACAGCAGGTGGGTTGAGGTAATCGAAAAAGACACGGGTTGGACAAAAATCATATTACCCGATAAGCAGACCGGGTATATACAGCCATCGCAGGCAACTGACACCTGGATTAAAATATTCAAGCAGGAGCGAACCCTGTTTTTAATGAGAGATACGACGCCAGTAGAGGAGTATACTGTGGGTTTGGGATTTAACGTGGATGATGACAAGATTCAGCAGGGTGACGGCACAACGCCGCTTGGCCGTTTTTATATCTGCGAGATGCTTGAGAAACCGGAGCCCAAGCAACGGTATGGCGCGCGGAGCATGCGGGTGTCGTATCCTTGTATTGAGGACGCTCGACGGGGACTGCTGGGTAAGCTTATCACAAAGGAGCAGTATGCTGCTATTGTAAAAGCCATACACAGCGGCGAAATGCCCCCTCAAAACACGAAGCTTGGCGGTTCGATACGAATCCACGGCGGAGGGAGCAGCGCTGACTGGACCCTGGGATGTGTGGCATTAAACGATGAGGATATCATAAAGCTGTTTGGCAAGTTGCCGGAAAACAGGACTCTTGTTGAAATATACCGCAGCAAAAAAGAGTATGACGAAATCAACACACCCGGATATACAACAGATAAGCTTTCCGCCGCCGGAAAAAAATTGCTCCAGACAACGTGCACCTATACAAAGGCCGCAACAGCAATCATACCCATAACCTTCCCCATGGGAGACTTCGACAGATCCATCGGCGTGTGCACCGACGTGGCCATACGCGCGCTTCGTGAAACAGGCATTGACCTGCAGGCGCTTATGTACGAGGACATACTGGTAAATCCCAAACGGTATCCCCAGATAAAAACCCCCAACACAAGCATCGATCACCGCAGAACCAGAAACCTGAAAACCCTGCTGGACAACAGTGCCGAGGTATTAACCTGCGAACCGCCTGCAAAAGCCCCGCATGAATGGAAGGCCGGGGACATTGTCCTGTTCGACACGGGAATTGATAATGGAACAATCTACGACCATATCGGCATCGTCAGCAGCAAAAAAATCGATGGCGTGCCTCTGGTGATCAATTTATGGACCATCGGCTGGGAGCTGCAGGAGCTGGACCTGCTGCAGGGAGAATACCCGAAAATCGTGGGACACTACCGGCTGACCCACCTGTTTGATTACCGGTGAATCAGAGGGACTGTGGTGGGTTTTTTTTGACCTGAATAAAAAAAACCACCTCTGCCGCAACAAAAAGTTTCCGGCCGCCGTGACGTATTGTAATTTTCATGGTATCTATGAGTACCGAGCCTTCCAGGGTCATTTTCCATGTCGACATGGATGCATTCTTTACGTCCATCGAGCAGCGGGACAATCCCGTGCTGAAAGGCAAGCCCGTGATTGTCGGCGCTTTGCCCGGCAACCGGGGGGTGGTAGCGGCGGCAAGCTATGAAGCGCGTACATTCGGCATACACTCCGCAATGCCCATAAATCAGGCGCACAGCCGCTGTCCGCAGGGTGTGTATCTGAAGCCGCGCATGAACGTTTATACTGCGGTTTCCGGTGAAGTCATGACCATACTCAGATCGTTTTCTCCGGTCATCGAACAGGTATCTGTCGACGAGGCGTTCATGGACATGAGCGGCACCCGCAAACTGCTGGGGCCGCCGCGAAAAGCTGCGGAAATGCTTTCAAAACGTATCCGCGAAAAACTGAACCTTACGGCATCCATCGGCATCGCGCCCAATAAATTTCTGGCAAAGCTTGCGTCGGATATGAACAAACCCTGCGGCATCACCGATGCGCCGTTTGACGCCGAATCGATTATCCGGTGGCTTGCGCCTCTTTCGGTATCCAGAATCTGGGGCGTCGGCACAAAAACTCGGCAGGCGCTGGAGCCGCTGGGGGTGACGACGATAGCTGATTTACAGGGGCTGTCGGCGGAACAGCTCCAGAAACGCTTCGGCAAAGGCGGTGTCGACCTCTATTACCTGTGCCGTGGGATCGATTATCGGGATGTTGACGTGCATGACACAATAAAATCAATCTCCCGCGAGCACACCTTCAGCCGCGACTCTTTTGACAAAGAGGAGTGGCGCAGGACGCTCCTCTCCCTGTCGGGGGATGTTGCAAAACAGGCGCGCCAGGCGCAGGTGGCAGGCAGGACCGTTTTCATAACCTTCCGCACACCCGATTTCAAACGGTACACCAGGCAGACGACTCTTGCCCTGCCGACCGACCTTGCAAAGCATCTGTACGAAAACGCCCTGCTGCTTCTCGAAAAGGAGTCTGCCGGCCTTGCAAGCCTCCGGCTTCTGGGTGTGGGCATAACCAACTTTGACTCCGGCATCCAGACGGAGCTTTTCGGCGGGGACGCCGAAACCGGCACATGGAGTGCGTCGGAAAAAGCCATGGACATGATAACGGAACGCTTCGGGGATTGTGCAATCATGCGCGGAGCGGAGATCCGGGGAACAAAAAAGAAAAAGCCGGTTTAACCATTTTCACCGGCCATCCACTGTATCGAAGCTGCAGGGAAAATCAGGTACGCCCCTTCTCGTCGTCATCCTTGAACAGATCCAGAAACCGGTGCTCGTAGAGCTCGTAGAGCTTCCATCTGTCAAGTTCTTCCTTCAGCTTGCCCGCCTTGGACTTGTCCTGTTTTACCTCCTCAAAAAGCTTCTCTATCTTGTCCATGATATAGCGGGGAACCTCTTCGTCCTCAACGTTGGGCATCTCCTCCTCTTTTTCCATGGCGGAGGGGAAATACTCCTTGATGCGCTCTTCTATCGCCTCCAGCTGTTTATCCACGATAGCGATGCTCTCCTCCAGGTCGCGGCAATCGATGGTGATATCCAGTATGCGCTCGAACGATCTGACGATTTCCAGCGACGCTTTGGGATAGGACAGATTGCTGGCGAACGACGGGATGGTTCCCAGCAGGCAGCATGAATCTATTTCCCGTGTCGCGGCGACGCCCAGAAGCAGCCCGTTCTGCCCGGCGATATACCCGTCGGGCATCGGCGTCACGTGCTGCTTGTGCAGGTCCTTGAACGATGCGGGGGTATTGCAGGCGCTTAATACCTTTGACGGAGCCTTATGGCTCATAGGCTGGGCAAAGGCGGCGGCGGTAAAAATCCTTTTTACCTTATGTTCCTCCGCTATGGTAAGTATTTTTTTAATGATGGTAATGCTGTCCTTGCCTGAAACCTGGGCGCTGCTTTCGAAAATTATCACGTTGGGATTCTTCTGATAATAAAAGACCGCTCCCGGTATCTCGGGAAGCTGGGCGATGCCGTCTTTAACAATAATAGAATCAGGAATAAAAAATGACGACATGTCTATCTCGGCGAACAGTTTGGCGTTGAGCTTGGTGCGCAGGTAGTCCATGGCAATGATACCGACATTTCCCATTCCCGGCCATGCGGCAAACATGGTGGGACGCGAACTGAAACGAATCTCCTCGAATATTCTCATTATTTATACTCCCTTTTTTCCCCGGCAATATTTGTCATACTATATTTTACTCTTGTGTTGCGCTATTTGCAATTATGTTTTTTTTAATTTTAACAATATTCACGCGTAAAAATATACCTTAATGAACCTCTTTAAAGACAAATTAATACTCGCGCCGATGGCGGGTATCACGGATTCCACATTTCGCACCCTTTGCAGAAAAAACGGCGCCGATGTCGTAGTATCGGAAATGGTGAGCGCCGACGGTATTTTTTATGGTGGAAAAAAGACGCTCTGCCTTCTGGCGTTCGAGAAGCCGGAGAGACCCATCGGCATACAGCTTTTCGGCTCGAGCGCCCAACGCATTGCCCATGCCGCGCAATATGTCGAGGAGCACATCAGCCCCGATTTCATCGATCTTAACAGCGGGTGTCCGGTTCCCAAGGTCGTGACGAAAAACGGCGGCGCCGCGCTTTTAAAAAACCGGAAGCTCTATACGGAGATCGTCGCATCATTGACAAAAGCGGTATCCGTCCCGGTCACGGTCAAGCTCCGCTGCGGCTGGACAAAGGACGATCTGGTGGATGTGGACTACGCCAAAATTGCGCAGGATCATGGCGCCGCGGCGGTCACCCTGCATGCACGCACCAAAACCATGGGTTTTTCAGGCCAGGCGCTCTGGGACCGGATTGCCCTTCTGAAGTCGAGCGTCAGCATTCCGGTCATCGGCAACGGAGACGTGATAAGCCCCGAGCTTGGCGTTCAGATGTTTAAACAGACCGGGTGCGATTCCATCATGATCGGCAGGGGCGCATACGGCAATCCCTGGATCTTCAGCCAGACGCGGCAATTGATGAACGGTATACATTACCGGCCCGTTGACTGTACGACGAGGCTTACAACCGCTCTGATTCACCTTCGCCGGTATGCGGCGTCCTATGGAGAACCACGCGCAATACGGGAGATGAAAAAACATCTGGCGTGGTATATCAAAGGTATGCCGGGCGCCGCAGAATCACGGAACGCCCTCTTCCGCGCACAGAGCACAGCGCACCAGGAAGAGATCATAACACGATTATTATCGGGGCTTTAAACGTGGAAATACGGGCGGAAACCCGATCAGGACAATGATGCCGCCGTTTCCCGTATCAACCGCCACGCGCGCACGACATGGTCCTCTTCGGTATTTGTCTGGCCGACACAAAAGCGAATTGTATATCTGCCTTTCATCGTCGTGTGCGTCATATACAGCTTTCCACTCCTGTTCACTGCTTCCAGCAGGCGCATATTCGTTTCATCGCCGCGTTTGTGGCGGAAGCAGACAAGATTCAGCGGCGGTTCGACCGCAAGCTCGAAATCTTCGGACTCCCGCACCCATTGTGCGAATTTCTGCGCGAGTTCGACATGCCGCCCTATATGAAACCGGAGACCTTCGACGCCATAGTGCCTGATCACAAACCAGAGCTTCAGCGCGCGAAAGCGCCTGCCCAGCGGAACATGCCAGTCTCTGTAGTCAAAAACCGCTCCCGATTCCGTGGCTTTGTTGCGCAGGTATTCGGGCAATATGCTCAGGGTTTTTATCAACACCGACCGGTCCGCGACAAAAAAGCAGTCGCAGTCAAAATTAGTAAACATCCATTTATGCGGGTTGAAACAGTAGCTGTCCGCAAGCTCCAGCCCATTGTGAATATGGCGGTATTGCGGGCACACGGCTGCAGTGCCGGACATCGCGGCGTCCACGTGGAGCCACAACCCTTCACGCCGGCATATCGCACCGATTTCCGGCAACGGGTCAATGCCGTTAGACGACGTTGTGCCGACGGTGGCGGACACAAAGCAGGGAACCAGCCCCGCGCTCCGGTCCTTGTCGATCTGCTTTTGAAGCTCTTCCGGCAGCATTGCAAAGGTGTCATCAACCTCGATACACCGGAGGTTGTTGCTGCCAAGCCCCGCAATCTTTGCCGCTTTCTCTATTGACGAGTGAGCCTGTGTCGAGGTATAGGCAACCAGGCGGCCGTCGCACCCTGATTCGTTTGTCCGGTAATTCGTTATTCGCTCCCGCGCCGAAAGAAGTGCGCACAGTGCGGAACTTGACGCGGTGTCCTGGATAACGCCGCCTCCCGGGCCGGACGACTTGAACCCGGCCGGCAGGCCGAGCATATCGACAACCCAGTCCAGCACGTGCGTCTCGACCTCGGTGCATGCCGGGCTCGTGGTCCAGAGCATGCCCTGAACGCCGAAACCCGCGCAGAGCAGATCGCCAAGAATCGCCGGCCCGGAGGCGTTGGCAGGGAAAAACGCGAAAAAATTCGGCGACTGCCAGTGCGTGATGCCGGGGACTATCTTTTCACTCACATCCCGCATAATCGTCTCAAACGGCTCTCCGCGCTCCGGCGGCGCAGGAGGAAGCGACGCCCGGATCTCGCCCGGCTTGACCCGCGACAGCACCGGATATGACTCGATATTCCGGTAATAGTCCGCAATCCAGTCTATCACGGCATGGCCGTGCGTGCGAAACTCCTCAAGACTCATATGAAAGTTTTTATTGTCCTGCATGTGTTCTCCTTGCTGCCAGGTTAGACGTTGTTCAAAGGTACCTTTTACGCCCCCTAAATCCCCCGAAGGGGGACTTTTATTGAACAAGATTTTATAATAAAAACAACACCTTGCCAGTCCCCTTATATTGAGAGGACGTAAATGTCAATTTTGAACAGATACTATTTCACCGCCTGTCACTCCGGTATCCTTACCTCAAAAATGCGCGGCCAGTATTTCCCGGTTATATAAAACGTATTCGTCTCTTTATTGTATGCTATACCATTCAGCACATCCTGTTCCCCCAGATTCCCCATCTGGTTTATAAGGGCTGTGCAATCAATCAGGCGGAGCACTCTTCCCCTAGACGGGTCAATTTCGTAAATACAGTCATTGAACCAGACATTGGCGTAAACCCTGTTTTTTGCATATTCAAGCTCATTAAGCCTGACGAGCGGTTTGCCCTGATGCGTGACAGCTACTTTTTTTATGACGGTGAACCGCATGTCCCGGAAATAGAGCGTATCGCTTCCGTTGCTCATGATATAGGAGACGCCGTCCGTGGTAATACCCCACCCTTCGCCATGATACCGCAATGACCCGCGTATCTTTAAATCAGGCAACGTATACACAAGCGCATTCCCTTCGGTCCAGGTAAGCTGAACCAGCGCATTGTCCTTCAAAACAAGCCCTTCGCAGAACATGCCGGGAACCGGCAGGTTGATCTCCACCGCCCCGTCTGCAGCGTTGATCCGCCGCAGGCTGGATTTGCCGACAATGCCCGTACTCTCGTAGATTTTATTTTTATGATAGATCAACCCCTGGGTAAACGCTTCCCGGTCGTGGGACATGGAGCGGATAACAACGGGCGACACCCTGGCCACCACAGGGGGCGGTACCTGCCGGGTGTCGGAAGAGCTGCATCCCGGTACCGACAAAAGAACCGCCAGCAGCAAAGCATGCCGGCGCATACGATCATAATAAATAAAAAACGGTTTCATGGAGCCTCTTCAGAACCACATTGACACGTCGACATACACCGAATTGTCGAACACATTCCATGCCGCCTCAAGCATCAGCGTCCTCATGAACATATATTTTTTTATGAGCCCGAGCTCGACCCCCGCGCCGATGCGGTGAGAAAGATATGCATAGTCCGATGAGTACTGTTTATTAAAAACAATATCCCGCTCGGCATTCGCGAAAAACTGCTGTGTGCCCGAAAAATCAAGCCGGTAAAACAGGCTGCCGTACAGGTTGTCCGCATACCATCTCCCGCGGTTGATATTGCGAAGGATCGGGAACGTGTACCCGAGCCTGGTCTTTGATGTCAGGAGAAAACGGTAATCAACGGATTTAATCTCGCCAACCCTTCCGGATATCTCCCGGTTGAGCGTTACGCCGGTATTCTGCGTCCGTATATTGAAGGATGAATACTTATATACCGGGAATGCGTGCAAGAATTCCACGCCAAACACCAGCGACGTCACATAGTCCCTCGTTGTATCCGACACTACGACGCTGCCGGTGCTGTCATATGCATCTTCTATTTTTGTATAGGGCATCACCTCAGGCCCGGCAAAGATCGAGAGGGACGAGATGCCCGCATTATTGTACCGGATATCTTCATTGATATACCGCTGATAGTGCCACCGCAGCCACAGGGGCGCCGAGATGCCCAGGGGTTTTTCGCTCTTACTGCCGAAGGCCAGCGGGATTACCGTAAACGTCGGGGAAACGCCCATATAAAGATCGCGGGCAACATGCCATTCGATATAGGGATTCAGATTTATAATCTGGGGCATAATATAGACAATCATCAGTGCATCCATGCCGAACGTCGGCTTGAAAACACGGTTCTCAAAACCGAGAAACGGAACCAGAAGGGGAATAATCCGGCTGACGGACTCTTCTGCCGTATCCGAGCTGTCTCTTGAACCGGGCAACAGGCGCGTATACCGCAGCTCGTGTATGAATGCGTCGCTCCGGATTGCCTGTGTTTTCCGGTATTCCCTGCGTAGAAAGCCGGGTTGTGCGGCGGTATAGGCACGATACACATCGTCATCCGGTTTGAAATCGTTATTCGCTTTATTTATAGCGGCAGAATCATCGTCCCGTTGCCAGAACGCTTTCAGAACGAGCGCTCCACCCAGATACATCTCTTTTTTCCCGATTGCGTCGGTCTTGCTCATGGTAATCTGCGTGGAGGCCTCCAGGTCAATCTGCCAGGCAGAGTCCAGCGTAGCCCCCCTTACCATATCCTGCAGAGCCCGGTCATAATCAGTACAGGTCACCGCCGTCATAATCTCCCACACCGGCCGCAACAGCTTCGGCTCATACGGAGTGCTTTTCACCGTCACTTTTCCCGACGGTTGCGGCAGCGGTTCAAACACGCACGCCCTGGCGTTTGGCAGTGTATACGGCGCATTATCGCGTTCAATAAAGGCTATCTGAAAACCCGACTGCGTATAAAGCGACGCAAGCATTTTTCCGTTTTTATAAACAGCAGGGCAGAAAACGCCGCCGGTTGCGCTCGTGTGGCGTTGAAGATCGGAGCCGTCCGCCCGCAGCGAATAGATGTTAAACGTACCGTCAAAATCAGCGCTGAAATAGATTCTGCCGTCATCGGCGCAGAAAGGGTCATCCTCATGCGCCTCGGTATTTATCAGGGGATTGAGCTGTCGTGTGGAATCATCGGCGACAAACAGCCCGGCTTTGCCGTTGACGATCTTTGAAACGACAAGTTTCCGGCGGTCGGATGGAAGAAACGACACGCTGAGAAACGGCTCGCCTGCAACCCCTTCAACCATGGTGCTGAATTTTCGGGTATCAAGCGAAAATTTTACCAGTGAAAAAACCCCTTCTTCGTATTGTACACACGCCAGTTCTTTGCCGCCAGGGGCGGCGTTGAGCGCATAAATACGGGCCGCTCTGGTCAGCCGTGTCTCTTTTTGGCTGCCGATATCACAACGAAAAATATCGTTCAGATACGCGCCGTTTCGATCTGGGCTCCGGGATTTTATATAATAGACGCTGTTGCCGTCCGGGCTGAAATCCCAGTCTGTTTTTGCATAGTGTATTCTGCACACAAGCTCTGTCGTGCCGTTCTTTGCGATAACAAGATCTGTCCGGTAAAAATCATCCTTATGGTTAGTCAGCCAGCCCCAGAACCTGCCGTCGGAAGAGATTTTCGGCTTCTGGTTTATTTTTCCATTCTGCCACACCGGAGTAATCTGCGTCTGCTGTTGCGGCTTATTTGCCGCATAATACGTCTTGAGGCTGTCTTTCCACGCCTGATACACATCATCCAGAGAAACATTGAACTCCTTCTGCATATAGCGCCTCATATCCAGGCCGAACGCTTTTACCCCTCTGGTATCGTTCCATATATGCGCCAGCTTCTCCTTGCCAAGAATAGCTTCAAGGTATTTCACCAGAGAATAGCCTTGATTATAGACCATTTCATTGCCGATGATATCATGGGTAAAATGTCCCATCTCATCAAGAGACAACACGGTATTGCCCAGTATCGCACAGCGCAGCAGCATATCCCTCCTGGAGTCCCAGCAGTCAGCGCCCAGATGTTCCGTCCCCGCCTGTGCGGTGCCCTCGGCAAACCACTGGGGAAAAAACGATGTAAAGGCAAACGGCTCGCCGTACATGAGATTAATGTTGGGAGAGGTGTATTGCAATGCAACGGTCCAGTCGATAAGCTGCATTTTACTTCTCTTCTCCATGGACATGATATGCGCCAGCTCGTGCACTATGACATTCCGCAGCCAGGTATTACTGCTTCTTAAATCATACCGCGCATCCGGAATCCACACCATGATCGACCCGTTCGTCCAATTAGCAAAGCCATTGCTGTAGTCGTCATAGTCGGCAAGGGCAATATGGATAAGGCTTTCATCGCGGTGGCCGTAAAGCCCGCCTAAAACGCCATACGCCTCTTCGGCGATCTTCCATGCCGCATACAGAGCAGGTTCGGTCTTATCGTAAAAATGAAGGACAAAATGCCTGGTCGTAACGCTGCGCCACTTGATCTCCGGGTGGTTATACCCCTGCACAGCGCCCGATGCAATCACTACAATGAAGTACACAATGGCGAAACGCAGATATAAACATCGTTGAAAACTCCGGCATATCCCGTTTTTACTTATAAACATATGCTGAATATCCTTAAGATGAAAGTTTGGAAAGGTACTGGAAAACCAGTAGTATTAAAATAAATACTAAAAGGGAGCTTAGTGAGAGGAATATATGCGCAGAAAAAACTGTTGTTGTTTTCAGGGGATAAGCAGAAATGGCTCTTTGGCGGAAATCATAACAGGCTCGTGCAGACACCGTATGTTATCGAGCAATTATATTCTGCCGTTTCTCATTTCTGCAGATAATGTCTGATGCATGATCCTGCCTCTTTTTTGTTGCCACTCCGATTAGTGCTTGGCGTCTCTTTATATGGTTTTCTGTAAAAACTCACTAAAAATTGTATGGTGGTAAAAAATCAATAATAGAAATTTATACCTGCACATATCCCAACACCTGGGAGCTTAAACAGCCAAGACTCACTATCATCATACGTAAGAATATTTAAATCCGCTTTCAATTTAGAATAACGATATACAAAATCCGCGCTAAAGCCAAAATGCGAACCCGCTAATATTTCAACACCAGCCCGTGGGCCAAATGAAACATTAACGCTGAAAGCCATATCTTTTTCGTGTTGAGAAACAGGAACTGAATTTGTAAAATCATATGCATAGCGGGAAATATTAAAATTTACATCAGCAAAAAAGCCAGCGTTAATTTTAAGCGGATAAAATCGCTTTACAAAATTCAGACCCGCAGAAACATTTGGTGCTGTAACAGCAATCTTCACTAATTCCTCTTTCCAATCAACACCGTCATTATAATTCAAAAGCCAGGAACGATTTACCATTAACAAACCAGGGCCAACATCGATTGTTAAAAATGGTCCGGCCTTAATCACAAAATAAACATTCAAACGCAAAATAAATATCGTGTATTTATAGTCACAATATTCGTCGCACTCTTTAGCCTCAACAACGCTATCCAAATAGTCGAAGTACTTGTTCTCTTTATAATCACTCATGCTTGAATCCATAAAATATGGAGTAATATTCCCGGGAAAAAAACTGAAATTAATCCGCACCCCCGACCTGTTCTTGTCCTTCGAGCTATTCACACTTTCATACGTTTCCACCTCCGGCTCTTTTACCTCTTCCTTCACTTCCGCTACCGGCTCCTCGTTCTTAACCTCCGCCTCTTCCTCCTCTTTATCCTCAATCACTTCAGTAACCGGCTCCTCTTTCTTCTCTTTTTTCACGTCCTTTTTCCCTGCAGTTTCATCAACAAGCTGTGAAGCGATATTCGGGAGATATTGTACTACATCTTCGATGCTGCCGCTGATATCCTTGGAAACCACCTTCACAATTTTTCCCGTCCGGACGTCGATAGACCGGAAATTCAGCAGGAACATGGAGCCCAGTTTCCCGATTGAGCCGCTGATCAGCCGCTCGACGCCCAAAAGTTGTCCTATCTCGACCATGCAGGCCTCGTCGGTGCATGCGCCGGACTGCTGGAAGCCCTGTTCCTTTAATATATCCTGCATCTGGTCACGCTCCATCATGGAAACTTTTCCGGTGCTGAAAAGCTCGATACGCAGCCGGTCTGCAATGATATCAGCCTCACCGACAGTAACCCCTTCGGCATTTTTCATGCCGATAACTGCGTAGTTACGCTTGGCTGGCTGCTGCGTCTGCTGTGACCATAACGTCAATGGTATCAAGAGTATGCAGGATAACACGATAATCTGATAACCGGATAGATGCTTCATGTGCGTCTCCATTGAGATAAATGTGATACTATCATTTGCGCTGAGTTTTTTCAGGCATAAAAAGGCACGTTTAATTATATATTGAATAATGGTTGTTTTCTATAATAAAATAGTATTATTGTTATTTTCTCCGTTTGGTGGTATAATAAAAATATAATGGAGAAAACTGCCGGGCTATCGAATAAAACAACAAACTATAATCCACGTTAAAAGACTGGAAAAAAGACCATGGAAACATCATTCAACGCATCAATTTCAGGAATAAAGGCATCGTTTACCCGCCAGGATATCGGCGCGCATGATGTTGCCAATATCAATACTCCCGGCTATGAGCAGAGTACACCGGTGCAATCCGAGCTAAAAACCGGCGGTACGGAGATTTCCTCTGTTTTTAAAACACCCAACACCAGCAAAGAGATGTCAAACACCGATCTTGCAGAGGAGAGCGCAGAGCAGATACGGAACAAAAACACCCTCTCGGCAAACGTGAAGGTCATGAAGGTGCAGGACGAAATGTTGAAGAATACGATTGATCTGATTGCGTAAAAGTTCTTTTTTTATAATTAAATCCCGTTATAGCAGCCGCTATAAACAATCTTCGCCGGCCCGGTCATAAAAACCGGATGCTGCGCATTCCCGTCCCACTCTATCAGCAGACCGCCGCCCGGGAGATGAACCGTTACTTTTTTTCCATGCTTTTTATTTAAAACGCCCGCAACAACCGCAGCGCACGCGCCGGTCCCGCAGGCCAGGGTCTCGCCGCATCCGCGCTCGAACACGCGCATGGTGATCTCTTTATCCGAAAGCACCGTGACAAATTCGATATTGGCTTTTTGGGGGAAAAGCGGGTGGTTCTGGATTTTCGGGCCGTAACCAAGGACCAGCTCGTCGGTGATTGTATCCGCATACACGACCGCATGCGGGTTGCCCATGGACACTGCGGTGACGCTAAACTTACGGTCGCCGGTGGAAATCGGCTCCATGATAACCGTCCCGCCGGATTTTACCGTTGGAATTTTTTCCGCATCAAGAACCGGAGCACCCATATCGACGCGTATCCGTGTGCCTGCTTTTGTTGTTTTGATAATACCGGCGCGGGTTTGGATGGAAAAGCTCTTTCTGGCCGACAGTTTCATCTCGTTCAGGTACAGGGCGCAGCAGCGTATGCCGTTGCCGCACATCTGCGCCTCAGTGCCGTCCGCGTTAAAAATGCGCATCAGGTAATCCGCATTTTTATCGCGCGGAGGCAGAATGAAGATAAGCCCGTCAGCGCCGATTCCCCTGCGTCGATCGCATAAAATGGCTGTTTTTTTCACCGCTGCGCCGAATTCTCTTTTTGTAAGTCCGTGGGTGAGGATAAAATCGTTGCCGAGTCCTTCCATTTTCACAAATTTCATACATTCATCCCTTCGGAAAGCTATGGGATACTACTCTCTATATTGGGATTACCAGCTTTGTACCGAGTTCTGCAGGATCTGGTCTAAAATTCGCTCGACAGCCCTCTTCTTGCCTGCCTCTTCCGATTCCGTCTTGAAATCATAAATCCCCTCTTCGGTGATAATGCCTTTATAGATCGTCTTGTCTTTTTTATTATCCAGAAACTCAATTTCAACCGATATCTTCACCGAATATGAGGATACATCGACATTTCTGAAGGATTTTGTACCATAGGTATACGGCCGGTTTTCGTAGCTGACCACCTTGCCCAGGATCGTTGCATCGCTGTTTTGCGACACCGGTTTGAGGAGGTTCGTCTGCTGAACCTTCTGATTCAGGTCTGCGGTTATCTGTTCGGCAACGCCGGGCTGAAGCGACTGATTTTTAAACAGCGGAATATCCACGGTTTTCAGATGAGACGGCAGGGTGGAGCCGCTGAATGTATAAATGCCGCACCCCGCCAGAAGAAAAGCTGTCACCAGAAACAGGCAGGTATACTTCATCGTATCTCTCCGATAGAATATAAAACATGGAACTGACATACCACGGGCCCCCATCTTCTCTACTTCCTCTTGAAAAACGCCGCAACGGCATCGATCATCTCTTCAACGGAGCCGGCGGCGGTAAACTCGCCGTCCAGAGAGCCGCAAAACACCCTGCCGTACGATTTGCCGATGATACGGCTGTCAAGCACTATGAGCGCTCCGCGGTCCGATGCGGTTCTGATAAGCCTCCCCGCCCCCTGCCTGAATTTTATCACCGCCTCGGGAACCGAAAAACCGAAAAACGAATCCCCGCTCTGCGCTTCCATTTTCGCGGCGAGCGCCTGGGTCAGGGGGTGGGTGGGAACCGGAAACGGCAACCGCGGTATCAGCACGATCTCGCACGCTTCACCCGGCGCGTCTATTCCCTCCCAGAAGCTGCTGGTTCCCAGAAGCACGCTCTTTTTCGACTCCTTGAATTTGTTCAGCAGGGCGTTACGCGGGCCGGAGATGTTCTGGGCGAACGAGAGCGCGTCCGCGGGGAAGTCCCCCGAATTCCTGAGTATCTCGTATACGGACTGCAGCATGGTATTTGCGGTAAAAAGAACCAGGATATTTTTTTCGAAGGTATTCAGCAGCCGGATGATCGTATTGGCAACATATTCGTTATATCCCGGAGCGTCAGGCGTCAGCGTACCTCCCACCCCGCACCGGAGCATCTGATCGCTGCTGAAGGGGCTGCTGAATACCTTGAAGCTGGTTCTCTCCACAAGGTCGTCACCAAGCCCGGTTTTGCTTTTAAAATAATCTATCTTATCCGCAACGGTCAGTGTGGCCGACGTAAAAACAACCCCATAGGGATTCTCGCGCCAGATCGCCCCGAGCATACTCCCGATATCAAGGGGAACGCCGCATAATTTGACCCAGTTCTTTTTCCGGTCTCCTTCCGCCCAGAACACGTGGTCGTCGGTGACCGCGCTGGCCAGATAGATGAGGTCCGCTTTGAGCTGCGATGTCTTTTCCATACAGGTTGACGCGTCGCTGAAAAGGTCGGACTCGTTCGCATCGTCCTTCGGACTCAGTTCCTGCAATGCGGCAAGGATATCCTGCATCTCGCTGAACACGAGTTGAAACCCGGAAAGGCCGCTGAAATTTTCAAACGGTTTATCCCGGTACGCAACAGCATAGTCAGCGCCGCCGTCGGGACGGCTGGCTCCTGTCGCCTTGGCAGCAGCCCATTCGGTTATCTCCTCCAGGAACCGGGTGGAATCTCTCCGCAAATGTTTGAGTGCGGTTTTATAGGTATTGAAAAGATCGCTTTTTTCAAGAAGCGCTTTATGGTATTCAATGGTTTTAAAAAGGTTATTCATGAAATCGATGTACCGGTTAACGCGATTGGTATCAATTTCTACCCGGAGAAAACGGTGGCCGCACGATTCAAGGTGATGCGCCTCGTCAAAAATAACCGGTCCGATTTTCCCCAGAAATGAAGAACCCGAACAGATCTCGGAAAAAAACAGGGCGTGATTTATGACGACAATATGAGAGCTCAGGGCTTTCTGGCGCGCGTGCTGCAGAAAACAGGCGCCATACACCGGGCAGCGCCGGCTCTGGCATCCGTAGGAGTCCGCCGAAACAAGCGACCATATCCGCGCGAACCACTTTCTGTTGAACTGGTTCTGCTCCTCGATATCGCCGGTCACGGTCTCCTCCGCCCATTTGATCAGCGGCAGAATGCCGAGCCGCTCTTTTGCCGATATGTTACCGATCTCGCCCCAGAGAAAGCGGTTCCACCGGTACAGGCACAGGTAGTTGGACCTCCCCTTCAACACGGTATACCGGAGCTCTCTGTCGATCAAAGACTGCACGACCGGCAGGTCGTTGGAAAACAGCTGATCCTGCAGGTTTTTGGTATGGGTCGAAACCAGGACCCGGGCGTTGTTGGCGCATGCCCACAGCGCGGCGGGCGCCAGATACGCCATCGACTTGCCTGTTCCGGTGCCCGCTTCGGCGACGCACAGCTGCTGACGGTTGAGCGCATCGGTTATCGCAAGAGCCATCTGCGCCTGTGACGGCCGGTACATATACTCTTTTATCAGCCGTGAAAGCCTTCCCGTTTCCGAAAAACAGTGGCGTATAAGCTCCCGGTCGACAGGGACAGGCTCCTGCGGCAAAGAGATCCTCTGATATGACCGGGAAATCCTGATTTCCCGCTTCGGCGCGGGCCCGGCCCCTTCAGCCTCTGCGGATTTGAGCAGGATGGTCTTAAGCAGCGACGGGGGCGCAAATTTGCCCATGGTGATACGCGTGTGCGCCGGTATCTCCCCAAGGCGCGGGATCAGTGCACCGGCAACCATGCCGCTGACCCTGGCATCATCCAGCGCCCGGTGCGCGTTTGCCTGCGGTACCGCCAGATGTTTTGCGACATTGGCAAGAGAATATCCCGGCAGGTTCGAAAGGAGCAATCGGGATAGCACCGCGGTATCGAGTTGCTGGGAATTGATCTGACCCTTCCCCGCCCGCTTCAGTTCCGCGTTAAGAAAGTTGTAATCGAATTCGATCTGATGACCGCACAACGGATAGTGGCCGATAAACGCCACAAGGGCATCGGCAACATCCTCGAAAAACGGAGCGCCGGCGACCGCTTCGCCGGTAATGCCCGTCAGTTCGGTGATCTGCGCCGGAACCGGCTGCCGCGGATTAACAAAAGAGACGTATTCACCGGAAGGAACGCCCCCGATGTATTTTATCGCGCCGATCTCGATGACACGGTCCGTTTTCGGCTCCAGGCCTGTGGTCTCCAGGTCCAGCGCCACAAAATCCGGCACCAAGATCTTTCTGCCCGGCTGCTCTCTCTTTGGTGACGGCGCTGCCGCGCTCTCCCTTTTTTCCGGTCGCTTTTCCGCTCTCTTTTCCGGTGCTTTTGACAACGCCTGGCGCTGAAGCTTTTTGAGGGCATCCTTATCTGACCGCTCGGATAACAGGTCGAATAGTTTGGGCATAAAATATGGTACCTTACCAGGATTCGACCGCCGCGAGCGGCAGAAGCCTTCCGTTAATTTGATATTGTAAATAGCAGGGTATTGAACCTAAAATATGATACTTCGGAGGCGCACCGCAAGCAAATAAACGTCGGGAGAAGATGGGGGAATTTTAAATTTTAGATTTTAAATTTTAAATTTTTTATATTGAATGGGAATTTATGATGGTTTTTTGCATGCACTTAATTATTGAAGCTGTTCGTGTGCATTGATATTCATTATGATACGGCAATGATGATATATCCCTGATCGATAATAATAAATCGGCAGGTTGTAATAGGGACAAAAAAAAGAACGCAATTCAAAGCCTGCTATACAAAATTCCCCAACCACAGTCCAAATATAAAATATAAACTATAAAATTTAACCCGGCAAAGCCGCAACGTCCCCTTTATGGGGTAATGGTGCTAACATAGCCATATTAAATATACTTCTGATATTTACCCACTTTTGTTTTTCGAGGATAGTGACGCCCAGGCCTCTGCGGGATTCGATGTCTGCCTATTTTTTTGATAACAAGTAAGAGGACGACCAGGTGCCCATCGGCTGTAGACCCGACCCTTTCTATCGACCAATGAACTCTTGTAAGGCGCAAACAATTTTTGAAAGATATCTGCTTGGGGGGAAAAATCAGTTTCTTTAACCGACTGCGCCACCATTCGTCGAAGCAGATTATAGGCACATAATGCCACCCCGTACTCCTTGAAAACCATCTCTTCGGTTTTTGATCTGGCAATATTCATATCCATCATCGTTTTAATTTCTCTGATTGTAATTTCGACATCCCATCGTGAAGTATACTTCAGCACTATTTCCATTTTGTTGATAGATTCCTCACGTATTGTTGTCAGTAGAACGTGTGTTTTATGCGGGTCCTCGGTATCGGGATAAACAATTCGGCGAACTAACAATTTTGAGGGAAGTTTTTGCCCCTCATAAACGGGGTGCGCATCGTAAGGCTTTATCAATTCGACTATCTCGTCACCTATATCAAGCTGACGAATCGTCGTGTAATGACGATCTTTTTTCTCCGGCACGATAATATCGATACCCCGCTCGATGATATACGCCAGAAATGCGAAACAATTATACAAGTCATCTGCCAGCAACAAACTTAGTGGCGGCAATTGTTTAACCAAATCAGGAGCGACTGTAAGTTCCGATTCCGTTCTTCCTGCTATTTTATACGCCGAAATAAGACCACTGCCATGTTGTGTCAACACCTGAAGCAGCCCCTGCGGATATCCTTGCAACTTGCCGTTTTTTCCTTTCTGTGCACGATATTTTTCTGGAATTCCTTCCCCATCTTGCATTTGAAAATAGGTACCATCCGTGTTGTATGCTATCCGTTCATGCCAAGGCTTAACACAACTCAATCCTTTATCCGTGGCTGTCTCTTTAAATACCCTGTCTATCAGCGCCAAGTCCACACGCTTGCGCGCCTTACTGTAGGCCGCGGTATTTGAAGAAATATCTTTCATCTTACTTGCGGGCAGTTTTACTTTGTACTCACATGGGCGACCCACACGTGGCGCTTGTTGCTGCGCCTGCAAGCGTAGCTCCTCCAAACGACCTTGTTCAAACTTGAGCACTGCTTGCCGATTCCGCTGAAAAACCTCCTGAAAAATATCAACCGAATTTTGCAGGGATTTATCATCCTGAATGGCTGTTATCATCATAGTTAGCAGTGTGCTCTCAAAGGTATAAACCCGATCCCGCTTTTTACTGGTATAATACTCCTGTTCATATTCTTTCACGGTATCTACAGGAAATAATGGACCAATAAACTGCAACATGTCCTGCCTCATCATATCCTGAATACGGCATGAAAGCTCAAGTGAACTGTTTGGTGTCATTTCGACCTTCCTCCTTTTTATTGGGGTGGAAGATCAATATAATTTATTTATCTATGTTAGCGCCATTACCATAAAGGGGACGTTGCGGCTTTGCCGGATTAAGCACCCTTTAAGTGAAAGGCTTTTATTGCTGTAGTTGTCGATTACGCGCACGAGCACGACTCCAACTGCGGAATATAGGTTCAATCTAC
>Ga0105099_10000577_pt1 | contig 24758 bp, 28 predicted proteins | sample PPLLak3cmMay2015_2_FD_79138 | JGI IMG/M metagenome (GOLD analysis project Ga0105099, IMG submission 79138) | Freshwater sediment microbial communities from Prairie Pothole Lake near Jamestown, North Dakota, USA - PPLs Lake P8 Core (1) Depth... | ecosystem: Environmental > Aquatic > Freshwater >... | reverse complement strand
CGTCCTTCGAACGCGGCCAATAATTGAAATGATCCTTGGAAACGCGGGATTCCGGCCGCCGGTGTGGGAAGATCACACTCGTCATCTCAAGGAGTTGGCGGCGCAATTGATTCTCTCCAGCGATTCCGTAACAGAGTTCCGTGACTTGTTTCGGGGCATCTATTCCGCATGCGTCGGTCCATCCGGTTTCCGGAACGTTCGCCCCGGCTATTACCTGCTGGTTGCTCAGAAAATGACAAAGGGGGAGACCTGCCATGGACGATCTGATGTTCCGTCTGATGGAGCTGAAACACAAGGGATACTACTGTAGTCAGATTATGATGCTGCTTGCCCTGGAAAACCAGGAAAAGACGAACCCTGACTTGATCCGGTCCATGAGCGGACTTGCTTTCGGGCTCGGCATCGGCGAAGTGTGCGGAGCTCTCACCGGCGGCGCCTGCATCCTGTCCCTCTATGCGGGAAAGGGCACCGATGATGAAGAGGAGAATACGTTTCTCATGTCCATGCTGGAAGAACTGGGCGACTGGTTCACGTTGACCTACGGGGGAATGTACGGCGGCATCAGCTGTGAAACGATATCCGAAGACGGCGCGAAACGGACCGAACGATGCGGTCCCCTTGTGGCGGCAACCTATCAGAAAGTAATCGAAATTCTGATTGAAAATGACTTCGACCTGACGGAGGGAAGATGATGGGGGGCTGCGAGGGAGAGTCGTCTTTTGCTACGGAAAGCCTCTGCCCGTACTGTCTGGACAGGGTCCCTGCTGTTCGTGAGATGTGCGGTGATGATGTTTATCTGGTAAAGAGCTGCCCCGATCACGGTGAATTCCGCACCATTATCTGGCGTGGCGGGCCGGAGTTTCAAGGGTGGAAAAGACAGCCTAATGTGGTACGGACCAGCGAATCCCAGACGATTGTGGACCGGGGGTGTCCGTTCGACTGCGGGATCTGCCCGATGCACCGCAAGAACGCCTGCACCGCTGTCCTCGAGGTTACCTCCCGCTGCAACCTCCGCTGCGCGGTCTGTTTTGCCGATTCCGGTTCGGACTCCGCTTCGGATCCTGCTTTGACGGAAATCTCTGAATGGTATCGATGGGTGCTTCAGGCATACGGTCCCGACATCATTATCCAGTTGTCCGGGGGGGAACCGACGATTCGGGACGATCTCCCCGCCATTATTGAGATGGGACGCTCCCTGGGTTTTTCCTTTATTCAGGTTAACACCAATGGGTTGCGGCTTGCCATGGAAGAGGATTATGCTTCCGTGCTGCGGCAGGCTGGTGCCGCTTCCGTTTTTTTTCAGTTCGACGGGACGGAAGATGAAATATACCGGAAACTGAGAGGTCGTGCTTTCTATGCCGAGAAGCGACGCGCCATAGAACGATGTGTGGAGAACGGCATCGGCGTGGTGCTGGTGCCGACCATTGTTCCCGGGGTCAATACCCATAACATCGGCGCCATCATCAAGCTGGCGCTGGAATTGTCGCCTGGCGTACGAGGGGTGCATTTCCAGCCGGTGGGTTATTTCGGTCGCGGGCCGAACGCTCCCGACAACAGCAGTCGAATCACCCTGCCTGATATTATGCGGTCAATCGAGGAACAGACGGACGGCCTGATGCGTGCTAAGGACTTCACTCCGCCTGGCTGGGAGAATACCCTTTGTTCCTTTCACGGGACCTTTATCCCGAAGCCTGGCGGCGGCCTGCAGGCTCTCACCGGCCATGGCGGCGGATGTTGCAGTTCCCGGGAAGGAAGCGATACGCATGCGGTTTCGTTCACGGCCCGGCAGTGGTCCGCATCGCCTGCCACCAAAGGATCGGACTGTTGCTGTACAGTTCCCTCCGACCCTGCCTCCGGTATCGAAACCCTCGATGGCTTCCTGGAGCAGGTGAAATCACGGATGCTTTCTGTTTCCTGTATGGCCTTTCAGGATGTCTGGAACCTGGACCTGGAACGGGCCCGTGATTGCTGTATCCATGTGGTTGCCCCCGATGGTCGAATGATCCCTTTCTGCCTTTATAATCTTACCTCCGTGAGTGGAGAGAAGTTGTATCGAGGCCGGGGTGAGAGACCTGCCAGATTTTGAAAACCTGGCAGGTCTGAGAAAAAGTGGCAAAGCTGAAAAGGGAAATGCAATGGAAATAACCCCGCTGGAGCCTTGGATTAAAACCAAGCTCGGTACATCCGCAAACGGAGCAGAGCTACGGACTAACATTGACCGTCATCAACTCCTTAAACTACGAGAAACGGTAGACTACGTCCGTACTCATGCGCCATTCTATCGGACGCTTTTTGACGGAATTAGGGGATCGGATCTTAATAGTTTTGAGGATATCGCCTCTCTTCCTTTCACCACTCCCGAAGACATTCAGGAAAACGACCTCCGTTTCCTCTGCGTATCCCGGGACGAGATCTCCCGTGTGGTGACACTGAACACTTCAGGGACAACCGCGCTTGCCAAGCGTATCCATTTCACTGAGGATGACCTGGAACTGACTACCGATTTGTTCCATCACGGCATGCAGGCGTTGGTAAGGCCCGGTGGCAAGGTGCTAATCCTCATGCCCGCGGATCGGCACGGCACTGTTGGAGACTTGATGGTCAAAGCACTGAAGAGGATGGATGTCCTGGGGATTCCGTATGGGATAGTCATGGACAGTGGGAAGGCCATTGCTGAGATTGTGGATAAAGAGGTAGACTGCCTTATCGGTATTCCTGTGCAGGTTCTTGGACTGGTGCGGCACAGGGATTCAACGGCCATACCGAAAGGAATGATAAAGAGCGTACTGTTAAGCGCCGATTATGTGCCGGCGGCCATCGTGAAAGAAATTGAAAACGCTTGGGAATGCCCCGTCTTCAATCACTACGGAATGACCGAAATGGGGCTCGGGGCGGCGGTCGACTGCAAGGCGCTCCGCGGGTATCACATCAGGGAAGCGGACCTCTTTTTCGAGATAGTCGATCCAGACTCCGGACGACCCGTCCCCGAAGGTGCAACCGGTGAGGTGGTATTCAGCACACTGACGCGAAAGGGAATGCCCCTGGTGCGCTACCGCACTGGCGATCTGTCGCGCTTCCTGAGGGAGCCTTGTCCATGCGGTACGATTCTGAAGCGTCTGGAATGGGTAAAAGGAAGGTTGTGTGGAGGCGTCCGGGTCGGCGGTGGAAATCTTCTGACCGTGGCTGATCTGGATGAGGCGCTGTTCCCTTTGCCGGGACTGCTCAACTTCCAAGTCGAGATATCAGGAGATGGTACGAAGGACATCCTGCGGATCACTCTCTATTCGGAAGATTCTTCATCAGGAAACCTGTGCCGTCACGCCAGGATTGCACTGGAAGGGATCTCATCCGTCCGGGCCGCCGTCGATACCGGGTTGCTGACCATCGCGCCTATCCAGACAAGTGAGGAAAACTGGATATCAACGGGAAGCATCAAAAGAAAAATCATCGACAGTAGAGAGGGGTAACTGGTGTATGATTAAACAGCTGCAGGGGATCTGCCACAGACTTGAGGATGGAGAAGATCTGGTCCAGGCGACCATAATAAAACATGCCGGTTCAACACCCCGCTCCGTGGGTTCCAAGATGTTCGTGCGGCGGGACGGCTCCGTTATCGGATCCGTTGGCGGGGGGCTCGTGGAATTCGAGATGCAGAAACTTGCCCGCGAGATGTTTGCGACCGGCAAGGCACGGATTGAAACCGTTGACCTGTCGGGCGAAGATGCCGCGACAACAGATCATATGATCTGTGGCGGACGACTGGAGTTCCTGCTCGAATACCTGCCCGGTGATCCCGCGAGCGGCAGGGAGTTCCGGAAGCTGGTTACCGCCATTCAGGAAGGGAAAAAGGGCTACCTGATCAAGGCGCTGGACACGAAGGGAAATACCGTATCGCAGATGGAGCGCTGCCTGGTGCGGAGAGACTCTTTGGTGCTCGGGAGTTTTCCGGGCCCTGACTCCTGGATTCCTCTTCTTACGGCGGAGGTGAACCGGAAAAAGTGTCCCGTTATCGCCTCGGTGGAAGGGAAGCGTTTTTTTGTTGAACCGACCGTTCCGCCGGGTACGATCTATTTGTTCGGAGCGGGCCACGTCTCCCGCCCTGTGGCCGAACTGGCGTCCATGGTTGAGTTTAAGACCGTGGTTCTGGACGACCGGCCCGACTTCGCCAACAAAGAGCGCTTTCCCAAAGCGGACCGGATCATTGTTATCCCTTCCTATGAAAATCTCTTTTCCGGCCTCGATATCGACCAGGACAGTTACCTGGTGATCGTCACAAGAGGGCATCTCCACGACAAAACCGTTCTTGAGCAGTCGTTACGCACAAATGCCGGCTATATAGGGATGATCGGCAGCAGGAGCAAACAGCATCTGGTCTATGCGGAGTTGTTGGGAAAAGGATTTACGGAAGAGGACCTGAAAAAGGTCCACAACCCCATTGGGTTGGACATTCACGCCGAAACTCCGGAAGAGATAGCAGTCAGCATCGTGGCGGAGCTAATCAGTGCCAGGTCGCGAATAGGCCATTAACACAGAGATGAATATTGTTGCAATAATACTATCAGCAGGCTATTCGTCCCGAATGGGGGACTTCAAGCCGCTGCTCACCTTTGGTGGGGTTTCCGTTCTCGAACGAGTTGTTCTACTCTTTCGGGAGGAGGGAGTCCAGGATATACGGGTTGTTATCGGACATCGATCTGATGAGCTTTACTCCGTAGTGGAACGTTTGCATGCGTGTCCGATCATCAATAAAAGATACCATAACGGGATGTTCTCTTCTGTGCTGGCAGGAGTCGGAACACTGTCTGGCGATGTGGATGCATTTTTTCTTTTGCCGGTTGATATCCCGCTGGTATGTCGTGAAACGATCAGGCGTCTTGTCCGGGCATACCGCAGCAAAACGGGTGGCATATTCTACCCGGTGTATCGTGGTAAGCGGGGTCACCCGCCCCTTGTTTCGGCGCGTTACCGCGAGGAAATTCTTTCCTGGAGTGGAGATGGTGGCCTGAAGGGCGTCCTTTCCCGGCATGAGGATGAAGCGGTTGAAGTTGAGACCGATGACGAGACAATCCTGCTCGATATGGATACCCCTGCACAGTATGAGCGACTTTACGGACGCTGGTTGCGGGAAGCCTGTCTCTTGCCCAATGAGTGCGAAGAGCTTCTGGTGAAGAAGTTTGCCGTGCAGAGACCAGTCCTTGATCATTGCCGGAAGGTGGCGAATGTGGCGGTCTTTTTGGCAAAGAAGCTGAATGGGGCAGGATGTTGTCTTGATGTCGGTTTCATCGAAGCTGCCGCTCTCCTCCATGACCTGGCAAAAGGCCAACCGAACCATGCTGCAAAAGGAGCCGAAATCCTGGCGGGTATGGGATTTGTCGATGTAGCGAGGCTGGTTGCCGTCCATATGGATATCAGGGTCGCAGAGGATGATCTTATTATGCCGGCCGAGATCCTCTATCTTGCCGATAAGTTGGTCAGCAGAAATCACTGCGTAACACTTGAGGAGCGTTTTGCCCCGCGTTTGAAGAGTCCTACTCTCGACCCCGACATCCGAAAGGCTGTCCATCAACGTTTGCAGGATGCCCAGTTCATCAAGGCAAAGGTCGAAAACAGGCTGGGTCGACTCCTCTATGAGTTGCTGAGAGAAAACAATTTCATGTGATAGATCGGTATTTACTTTGGAATGTGAACGGAAAAAGATTGATAGGCGTGTCATTCTTCTGCTGCGCCATGGTGATTCCCGGCAGGATCATCTGAAACGATATGTTGGCCATACAGACACCCTCCTCAACGAAAGAGGGCGTGCCCAGGCTGAAAGCTTGCGTCAGGAGGTGATGGGAATCCCTTTTGCCGGCTTCTTCTGCAGCACGTTGCGGCGATCGCAGGAAACCGCTCGGATTATAGCGGAAAAGAGGGCTGTCGCTGTAATCCCGGTGCCTGAGTTTTGTGAAATATCCATGGGGTTGTGGGACGGCCGAAGCATGGAAGAAGTGAGGCGCTCTTTTCCGGAGGAATACAGGCGGCGAGGGGAAGACCCTGCGTTGCATGCCGCTCCGGGTGGGGAAAGTTTTGTCGACCTGCAAAAACGTGTCATCCCTGCTTTTGACGAAATTCTGCATGAAGGTGAAGGGCCGATACTGATTGTGGGCCATGCAGGCGTCAACCGGGTTCTTCTCACACACTTTCTTGGAATGCCGTTGGGAAACCTCTTTCGACTAGGACAAGACTATGCTTGCCTGAATGTTATTGTCAGCGAAAAGGGTCTGTTCAGGGTCCACGCAATGAATCTCACTACTCTGGCAGGCTGTAACGCTGCTCTCTTCAGTGAGTCGCGGTGAATCATCGTGGCTCAAGCAAGAAGTCTACTCTGGCTCCTGAGCATGTTTTTCTATGCCCTGAAGTAATCATCGTAATGGAGCCGCTCAATGCTTGAACCGATACTTCTTTCCCTGAAAGTTGCCGTTGCGGCAGTAGCCGTTGACTTTTTCTTTGGCCTTGGCATCGCCCGGACCATGGCGCGGAAGGAGTTCCGAGGGAAAAACGTCGTGGAATCGCTCATTATCCTGCCCATGGTGCTTCCCCCCACGGTGCTGGGCTACGGTTTGCTGATCCTGCTGGGCAAGCGAGGACCGATCGGACGTTTCCTGCTGGAGACATTTGACGTCCAGCTGGTCTTTACCTGGTGGGCGGCGGTTATCGCCTCAGCGGTTGTTTCGTTTCCGCTCATGTACCAGAGCGCCAAGGCGGCCTTTGCCGGGGTTGACGTCTCATTGGAGGCGGCGGCACGGACGCTCGGGGCAAAAGAGCTGCGGATCTTCCTGACAATAACCCTGCCGCTGGCCTGGCCCGGAATCCTGGCAGGACTGGTGCTGTCCTTTGCCCGTGCGCTGGGGGAATTCGGCGCAACGCTGATGGTGGCGGGGAACATCCCGGGAAAGACCCAGACGATACCGCTGGCCATCTACTTTGCCGTGGAGTCGGGCGACACGGATGCGGCCCGGAACCTGGTGCTGGTGATAACCCTGTTATCCTTTGCTGCCGTGTTCTGGCTTAATTGGTGGAGCCGCAAAAAGTTGCATGTATGGAAAAAAGGAGATTCGAGCCGTGCTGAAAGTGAATATCCATAAAGTTTTTCCCGGAATTACAATTGATGTTTCCTTCGAGTTCGGGAGAGGTTTTCTGGTGCTGTTTGGCCCCTCAGGTTCGGGGAAAAGCACCATTTTGAACTGTATTTCCGGCCTGCAGCAGCCTGACAGGGGGAGTATTTCTCTGAATGGAAAGGGCTTTTTCTCTTCGTCGGATAAGATTGCCATTCCGGCTCGTAGCCGACGCATCGGCTACGTATTTCAGGATTACGCCCTTTTCCCCCACATGACGGTAAAGGATAATGTCATGTATGGGATTCCTGATCGGTGTAAAAAGGGGAAGGGATATCGGGTTGGTGCCCTCGATCTTATGCAAATGCTTAAGATTGAGCAGTTGCAAGATCGTTATCCGGGCCAACTTTCAGGGGGAGAGAAACAGCGCGTTGCTGTTGCTCGTGCTCTCATGGTGGAACCGGATCTGCTCCTGCTGGACGAGCCGCTTTCCGCCCTTGACCATACAAACAGGAAAAACCTGCAAATTGAACTGAAACAGCTTCAGCAGGCCTGGAACATTCCCTTTGTTTTTGTAACGCACAGTCGCAGAGAGATGCATATGCTTGCGGACGAAATTATTTTTCTCGAACGGGGAAAGAAACAAACGTACGTGTTTCCTGCCGTTCGGAGTAGTGGACTCAACCTCGCTTACTGAAGTACGTCTCTGTCGAATAATCCTCAGGTCCTTCCTTTCAGGTTATTTCTCCCTTGATCTGCCGGCAAATATTCCAATTTTATTACAGATAGCAGTTCGATCATTATTCTCCGTATGATGGTTTTTTTGAAAAACCGATGCTGATGAATAGTGTCTCTGCGTTAAAAATGAGACGCTACCCGTACCTGAACGGTGTGCGGCTGCATAAAACAGCCTGTTTTTGGTAAACAATGAAGGAAAACAGCTGGGTAGGATGACGACTGTCGGTGAAAAAATGCTTGACAGGTCGCCGTTTATGTACTATAAACCTCTCCCCTGATCGTTGTGATTAAACAAAAGGTTTAGAACTACTAAACATGCTGGTTGACAAAAAGTTTAGAATGACTAAACTGGGCACAAAACAAAATGTTTACAATTACTAAACTTGGGGGATTTTTTGAAAATCGGTGAGCGTTTAAAAAGGCTGAGGATGATAAATTCTCTGACCCAGGAGGAGCTCGCCAGCCGGGCAGACCTTACGAAAGGGTACATCTCGCAGCTTGAGAACGACGCCACTTCTCCGTCCATAGCAACTCTACGCGACATCGTTGAAGTTTTTGGTGTTACCATGGAAGAGTTTTTTGCTGAGTCGTCGCGGGGTGCGGATGTCGTCTATGGCGTTGACGCCCGGGTTCAGTCCACCAGTGACGATGATGGTATCAAGGTGGAGCTGCTGGTTCCCGGGGCCCAGAACCGTGAGATGGATCCGGCCCTGGTGACAATCAAGCCGGGTGAGGAGATGAAGGAGCAGGGTTATCATGAAGGGGAAGAGTTCGGTTATGTGCTGCTTGGCAGGATAATTCTGCAACTCGACGATCAATTATATACGGTGAAAAAGGGCGAGTGTTTTTATTTCAGTTGTGATAAGAGACACTCGGTAAAAAATCCCGGCAAGACCGATGCAAAAATACTCTGGGTGGTTACCCCCCCAACGTTCGATTACTGAATGTGACTGATTGGAAGAAAAAGGAGAACTGACAATGAGCAAAGTGCTGATAATAGGAGCCGGTGGAGTTGGCAGAGTTGTTGTACACAAGTGTGCCCAGGCGGCTGATGTTTTTACCGAAATTACCCTTGCCTCCCGCACGGAGTCCAAGTGCAAGGCAATTGCTGCGGAGATGGATTTTCCGGTCAAGACGGCCAGGGTGGATGCCGATAACGTGCCGGAACTTGTTGCATTGCTGAAGCAGGAGAAGCCGAGCCTCGTGATCAATGTTGCTTTGCCGTATCAGGATCTGACCATTATGGATGCCTGCCTCGAGGTTGGCGTCGACTACCTGGATACCGCAAATTATGAGCCTCTCGACACTGCCAAGTTTGAATACAGCTGGCAGTGGGCCTACCATGAGCGTTTCCGCGAGAAAGGGCTTATGGCCCTGCTTGGAAGCGGTTTTGATCCGGGTGTAACCAATGTTTTCACTGCTCTGGCAGCGAAGAAATACCTGGACGAGATTCAAGAACTGGATATTATCGATGCCAATGCCGGCTCCCATGGCCAGCCCTTTGCCACCAACTTCAATCCCGAGATCAATATCCGCGAAGTCACCGCTCCCTGTCGTCATTGGGAGAATGGCGATTGGGTGGAGACCGGAGCCTTGGCGACTAAGCGCAGCTTCGATTTCCCCGAGGGAATCGGACCGATGAACATCTACCGTATGTACCATGAAGAGATGGAGTCCCTGGTAAAGCATATTCCCACCATCAAGAAAGCCCAGTTCTGGATGACCTTCTCCGACAACTATTTGAAGCATCTGGAGGTGCTGCAGAATATTGGCATGACACGCATCGATGAGGTAGATTTCAATGGTCAGAAGATTGTTCCCCTGCAGTTCCTCAAGGCGCTGCTTCCGGACCCGGGCAGCCTAGGCCCTCTCACCAAAGGGAAGACCTGCATCGGCATCATCGCCCGGGGCACCAAGGATGGCCAGCGGAAACAGGTCTACATTTATAACATTTGCGACCACGAAGATTGTTACCGTGAGGTCAACTCCCAGGCGATCAGCTACACCACAGGTGTTCCTGCGGCAGTTGGCGGTATCATGATGATGACCGGCGCCTGGCGGGGTGAAGGGGTCTATAACATGGAACAGTTCGATCCGGAACCGTTTCTCGAAAAGCTTTCGGTCATGGGGTTGCCGCATGTGGTTGTAGAAGGGGAATGGCCTGAGCTGTGAGAAAGGCCATATTTGTGGCCTGACAGCGCCGGATTCCTCTGAGGCTTCTCGGCGTACCTTCCGGTACGCCTGCGTCGCTTCGTCGTCGCCGACATTGTCATCATCGCAAATCTGACTTGTCTGGCGCGATGAAGGAATATTTGAATTGAACCGTAGGGGCGGGTTTCAAACCCGCCCTGAAGATCCTGAGAAAGGGCGGGAGGGCGGGTTTGAAACCCGCCCCTACGTCAAGAATATGATCGGAATTGACATCGAAAAAATCCTGCAACTCGCCCCTTCTCCATCGTATGTGGTGGATTTGGGTCGACTTCGTCATAACCTTGCTATTCTGGATTCAGTCCAGAAACGCAGTGGTGCGAAGATTCTTATGGCCCTGAAGGCGTTTTCCATGTGGAGTGTTTTTCCCCTTATTCGGGAGACTCTGCACGGAGTATGCGCCAGTTCGCCATGGGAGGCACGACTCGGTCGGGAAGAGTTCGACCGGGAGGTCCACAGCTTTGCCGCCGCTTTCAAGGAAAGTGATGTCAGGGAGTTGCTCGGAATTTCCAACCACCTGGTTTTCAATTCCTTCGCTCAACTGGAGCGATTTCGTCACCTGTGGGAAAAGGAGCAAGACCGCGTTTCCATCGGCCTGCGGGTTAACCCGGAGCATACCGAAGGACATACGGCGATCTATGACCCCTGCGCTCCCAAATCCCGACTAGGGATCAGGCGGGCCGAATTCGAAGGGTGCTCCCTGGAGGGGGTGGAGGGACTGCATTTTCATACCCTTTGTGAGCAGCTGTTCGAGCCTCTGCAGCGGACTGCCGCAGTATTCGAGGAGAAGTTCGGTGAATTCCTGCCGCGGATGAAATGGTTGAACCTGGGCGGTGGGCACCATATTACCCGCGAAGGCTACGATATCGACGCCCTCGTCGAGCTGATCAGGTATTTTCGGGAAAAGTATGATGTGGAGGTCTACCTCGAGCCGGGTGAGGCCATTGCCATCGGCACGGGTATCCTGGTGAGTGAAGTACTGGACGTGGTGCAGAACGAGATGGATATCGCGATCCTTGATGTCTCGGCCACTTGTCACATGCCGGATATTCTTGAGATGCCGTACCGGCCGGGTATCCTGGGTGCTTTTGATGCAGGTGAAAAGGATTGTACCTATCGACTTGCCGGCCCGTCATGCCTGGCCGGGGACGTTATCGGCGACTGGTCGTTCGAGCAACAACTCTTTCCGGGTAAACGACTGGCTTTCCTCGACATGGCCCACTACACCATGGTCAAGACCACCACTTTCAACGGCATCCAGCATCCGCACATCTGTACCTTCGAGCCGGACACCGGAGAATTGAAAGTGGTACGGAGCTTCAGCTACCAGGATTTTAAAAGTCGCTTGTCGTGAAGTAGGGGCGCTGCTTGCCGCGCCCTTGCCGGATTGAAAAACAGGGCGTAGCACCTGTCCGCCGTACAAGCCGGCAGGCGGGAGCCGCGCCCCTACGATTCTATTTCATTATAAAGGTTGGTGAATTGCCTATGGAACGCTGGTCGATCAATGAGTCTGCAAAAATATACAACATTAATAATTGGGGTTCAGATCTTTTTTCGATTAACAAAAAAGGGAATATCTGTGTTCACCCGTCCCCCAATTCCAAGCATTCGATCGATCTGCGGGCTCTGATCGACGACCTGATAAAGCGTAAGATCAAGCCGCCCATTCTTCTCCGCTTCATGAATATCCTCGAAGGGCGTATCGCCAGCATCAACCGGGTTTTTAAAAATGCTATTCAGGCGAACAACTACCCGGCCAAATACCAGACTTTTTACCCGATTAAGGTTAATCAGCAGCGGCAGGTGGTCGAGGCTATCACCAAGTTCGGCAAGAAGTTTGAAATAGGCCTGGAGGCCGGTTCGAAGCCGGAACTGGTTGCAGCCATCTCTCTTGCAACCGGTAACGGGCTACCGATTATCTGTAATGGCTACAAGGATACGGAGTATATTGAAACGGTCCTATATGCCACCAGGGTGGGCTACGACATCACCATTGTGGTTGAAAAACTCTTTGAGCTGGAAAAAATTATCGAGCTTGCCAATAAGACCGGCATTACCCCGAAATTGGGCATCAGGGTGAAGCTTTCCTCGAAAGGTACCGGCAAGTGGGCTACTTCAGGGGGGGAAGACGCGAAGTTCGGACTCAAGATTTCCGAACTTATCGCGGCCGTTGAGATCCTGCGGGAAAATAACCTGGTTGAGAACGTCAGCCTCCTCCATTTTCATATCGGCAGCCAGATAACCAAGATCGATAAGATCAAGAATGCCCTTATTGAGGGAACCCGCGTTTATGTGGAACTGAAAAAACTAGGAGTGAATCTGCAGTATCTTGATATTGGCGGCGGTCTTGGTGTCGACTACGACGGGTCAAAATCCAGCTATTTTTCCAGCGTCAATTATTCCATTGAAGAATACGCCAACGACGTTGTCTACCAGATCAAGAATATCTGTGACGAAGCGGGCGTTGAGTGCCCGAATATTATCTCCGAATCGGGGCGGGCTACAGTCGCCCATTATTCGGTGCTGGTAACCAATGTGCTCGATACCAACACCCAGAATATCATGCCGGATTACGAGTCTATGCTGGAGGAGCGGGAGAATCTTTCCCCCACAGTCAAGAAGTTGGTGGATATTTACAAAAGTATCGACCGGCACTCCCTGCGCGAAGACTACCATGATACTATCCAGCTCATCCAGGAGGCTGTCAGTCTTTTTAATCTCGGCTACCTGAATCTGAGCGATCGGGCTCTGGCCGAATGGCTTTGCGCAAAGATTATCCGAAAGATTAACAGTATTGTCGAAAAGATTAAGCCGATTCCTGAAGAGCTGCAAAACTTCAAGCTCAGTCTGCGCCAAACCTATTTCGCCAATTTTTCCCTCTTTCAGTCGGTTCCCGATTCTTGGGCCATTGACCAGCTGTTTCCCATTGTGCCTATTCAGCGACTCAACCAGAAGCCTGATGTATTAGCTTCCATCGCTGATATCACCTGTGATTCCGACGGGGAGATCACCAGTTTCGTCGGCGAGAACGGTCGCACGAAATATCTCCCTATTCATAAGATTCGCAGCGACGAGCAATACTTTATCGGTTTTTTCCTGATCGGTGCCTACCAGGAGATTCTGGGCGACATGCACAACTTGTTCGGCGACACCAATGCGGTACACATAACCTTTAACAAGAAGACCAATTACAAGATCGACACGGTGATAAACGGCGATGCCACGTGGGAAAGTCTCAAATATGTCCAGTATGAAGGCGGCAAGATCCTGAAGACTGTCCGGGACAACCTGGAAAAAAGTGTGGCTTCCCGCAAAATATCCATTGAAGAAAGCAGCCACTTTCTGGAACTACTTGATAAGACTCTGCAGGGATATACCTACCTGGGAGAGTAACTGCAAAATCTTGTTTGGCTCAACGACTCAGAATCGAAGGAGGGGTTTACCATGAAAAAAGTACTTGTCGCTGTCCTGGTGGTATTGCTGGTGCCGGCCGTATCTTTTGCCGCCAAAACCATGCAGGAGGGGTTGTGGGAGATTACAACACAGATGGAGATGCCGGGAATGCCCATGAAGATGCCACCCACCGTCATGAAGCATTGCTATACGAAAAGCGATGTTTCTGATCAGAAAAAAATCATCTCTCGCGACAAGAACTGTACCGTTACCGATCTGAAGACATCCGCCAACAAAGTAAGCTGGAAAATGAAGTGCACTGGTGAGAATGCCGCGACCATGACCGGCGAGACTGTTTTTAACAGTGATTCCTACACTTCGGTGATGAAAATGAATAGCCATGGCCAGAAGATGACTATGAAGGTCAAGGGAAAGCGCTTAGGGAACTGCAAATAGCTGTGCGGTAAATCCGTGAAGCATGTTGACTCCTTCTCGTCAGCTGTATCTGGAGTTCCGGCACCCTGTTGCACAGGGAGCTCTTTTGCCACGGATTGAGTGTAGAGGAAAGCCAGTCGCTCCATGAAAATACTCGTAACCAATGATGACGGAATCCATGCTCCCGGCATCCTGGCCCTTGCCGAGGCTCTCAGAAAGGTGGGTGAGGTTGCCGTGGTGGCTCCTGACAGGGAGCGGAGTGCTGTCGGACATGCCTTGACACTTCACCATCCCCTCCGGGCTCTTCAGCTGGGTCCTGGTATTTTCGCTGTTGATGGGACTCCGACCGACTGCGTCAACCTGGGTATTCACAATCTCATTTCCTTTAAACCTGATATTGTAGTCTCCGGCATAAACCGCGGGGCTAATCTGGGGGATGACGTGACCTATTCCGGGACGGTTGCTGCGGCCATGGAAGCTACCCTTATGGGTATTCCCGCCTTTGCCGTTTCTCTGGTAACGCAAGGGCCGGGGACGCACTATGATACGGCAGCGAAATTCGCGGCCAGACTTGCTTGCCTGGTTCATGAAAAGGGTCTTCCCAGCGATACTTTTCTGAATGTTAACGTACCTGATCTCTCCTGTCACGACCTTTTGCCCTCCAGCATTACCAGTCAGGGAAGAAGGCGTTACGAGGGAAACATTGTTGGCAAACTTGATCCCAGAGGGCAAAAATACTACTGGATAGGAAGTGCAGAATTGTCGTTTCTCGATCTTGATGGAACTGATTTTTATGCAGTTTCACGGGGTCATGTTTCCATTACCCCTCTCCATCTGGATCTGACGAATTACACATCCTTTCAGGTGTTGCGCGACTGGGGCCTGGAGTAGTTCCAGAAGGTGAACCGTTATGTTGGACATTTGCACCCGTCTTTGATATAAAACTCACTCCGCAGATCGGATTTGAGGAGTGGTATGAATTACGATATAGCAAGAAAAAGAATGGTGGAAACTCAGGTCATCGGGCGGGGAATTCGAGACCGTCGCGTGATTGATGCAATGCTGAAAATCCCGCGGCATTTGTTTGTCGAAGAGGCCATGGCAGCGCAGGCCTATAACGACAATCCACTACCGATTGGCGAGCGGCAGACTATTTCCCAGCCATATATGGTGGCCCTGATGACGGAGCTGCTGGAGTTGAAGGGCAAAGAAAGGGTTCTCGAAATAGGTACCGGTTCCGGATATCAGGCTGCCGTACTTGCCGTTCTTGCCGATCGGGTCTACACCATGGAAAGAATCCGTCCCTTGGCCATGCGAGCCCGCAAGGTTCTGGACAGCCTTGGCCTCTTGAATGTCAATATTAAAATCGATGACGGCACCTGCGGCTGGGAAGAGGAATCCCCCTTTGATGCCATAATTGTCACGGCCGGAGCGCCCGAAATTCCCGAGGCGTTGGTCAAACAGTTGGCGCCGGGTGGGTGCCTGGTACTGCCGGTCGGCAACCAAACCTCTCAGACCTTGGTCAGGATACTCAAGGACGAGGACGGGGCGATCTCTGTAGAGCAGTCAATTGGGTGTCGTTTTGTGAAATTGATTGGCAAGCATGGCTGGGAGGGTGAGTAGCCTGTATTCAACATTCCGATACAGGAGCCTGTCGGACTTAGGGTAAATCTGCTGCAAATCCGTCTGGACGGTCCATGTTTCGCCACATTTTTGGGCAATAGAACAACTCTTACCCTGCAAAATCGACAAAATCTGTCCTCGCCCAGCCACATTTTTGCTTCGATTTCCTAAGTCCGACAGGCTCCCTGTGGAAACTTGTGGTATGATGGGATGATTGATTTTTCGGATACCTTATACTTGGATACCTGGGGGAACGCATCGTGAGCGATAAACTTCTGGAAGGCGTTGATGAGCCGGAAAATATGGATGAACCGGAGCCTGTCCCTTCGACAGAACCTGAAGACGCACTGATAGATGAGCCTGAAGAGGTAGCGAAGGTCGTCTATGAAGGTCATTACGATGATGCTATCAAACACTATCTGCGGGAAATTCAGAAAACCTCACTATTGACCGCTGAGGAAGAGAAGGCCCTGGCCAGAAAAATCGATCTGGGCGATAAAGCGGCCCGCGACAAGATGATCGAATCAAACCTCCGCCTGGTAGTCAAGATTGCCAAGCGCTATATCAATCGCGGACTTCCCTTTATCGACCTCATTGAGGAAGGGAATATTGGCCTGATCAAGGCGGTGGAGCGTTTCAAGCTTTCCAAGGAATGCCGCTTTTCAACCTATGCTACCTGGTGGATCCGTCAGTCTATCGAGAGGGCACTGGTGAATCAGTCGCGGATTATCCGCCTTCCGGTCCATGTTTCCGATGACATCAACCGGATGTTGAAAGTCACCAGGATGCTTGTCCAGGATTTGAACCGCGAGCCAACGACCAAAGAAGTTGCTACCAGGATGGAGGTGAACCCCTCATATGTGAGGAGGCTGATGGTTCTCCTGAAGAAGACCTATTCCATTGAAATGCCGATGGGTGAGAACAGCGATTATTTCCTCATCGACACGATTGAGGACACCTCGAATCATTCCCCTGCAACCCTGCTTGAGGATATCGATAAGTTTGAACTGGTTTCAGAATGGCTAGGGGAACTCTCGGAAAACGAGCAGAAGATCATCGCCATGCGTTTCGGGCTCGACGATAAGGAGCCTCAGACCCTTGATACGATTGGGAGAAGTTTTGGTGTTACCAGAGAGCGTATACGCCAGATTGAAGCGAAATCTCTGGAAAAATTGAGGAAAATGCTCCAGCTGAGTGAAGCCCGGGGCGGTGTAGATACGTAGTCTCGATCCGAGGACTCGGTGGCATGGGATTGCGACGTCACTATAGCATCTAGACTAGGAGAACTGTATGGATGATCTTAAAAATATAATCAGGGATATTCCCGATTTTCCGAAAAAAGGCATCGTTTTTAAGGATATTACAACATTGCTTGCCGATGCGCCGTCCTACCAGCGCATGGTGGATCTTCTTTCTCATCGATACGTTGGGAAGAAAATCGACAAAGTAGTCGGAGTTGAGGCCCGCGGTTTTATTATCGGCGCAGCATTAGCATACAAACTCGGCGCAGGGGTTGTGCTTGTTCGAAAACCGGGCAAGCTTCCCGGGGAGACGATTAAAAAGAGTTATGAACTGGAGTACGGCAGCGATACCCTCGAGATTCATGTGGACGCAATTAAAAAAGGCGAAAGAATTCTGATCGCCGATGATCTCCTTGCCACTGGGGGCACTATTTCAGCAGTTGTGGAATTGGTGAACGGAATGGGGGGCGAAATCGTTGAGTGTTGTTTCATGGCCGAGCTGGCGTTCCTTAACGGACGCAAGCGTCTGCCGGAAAACAAGGTCTTTTCTTTGCTTACCTATTAACAGTCATCAAACGGGTGCCAGCCATACCTGGCTGGAAAAATCCTTGCCAAAAAGGGGTCCCTGGTATATAAAAATAGATCTATTTTGTCCCCGTAGCTCAGCCGGATAGAGCACTTCCCTCCTAAGGAAGGGGCCGGACGTTCGAATCGTCTCGGGGACGCCAATAAAAACAATGGGTTACGGTTAGTTCCGTAGCCCTTTTTTGTGGCTTATTTTTATCGTGCAACCTCTGGTGCAACCTCTCTTGCCCTTGTAGGGGTCACTTGTTGATTTCAATTATTTTTGATTTCTCTCTCTCTACGGGGTTAATCTCAATGACCCTCTTTTCGATTGCCTTGCCCTGAATATGCTCGATAAGCCCAGGTACCAGCTCCTGGAACAGCGATATAAATGAGGCATTGATTTCAGCCTCATCACGGCTATCATCAACCGTGACACGCGTGGGGGCAAAATCGCCCCTAACCTTAAGTGCCATGTCGAGTGCGCGGCATTGTGCGGTAAAGTCATCATGCCCGTCTTTCCCTCTGGCTGTTGTTAAACTGAACAATCTTTCCGCGATATGCCCTGTCGTCAGCCCTTTTTCCTCCATTATCTGTGTAAGCGCCTGCTGAAATACAGGGTTTTTCAGGGTTTCAGTGGCAATTGATGAAGCGGAACGTTCGGAGTATCCCGCCAGTAATGCAGCGTCTTTTTTCGATAATCCGTCCACAAGCCCTTGAGCGAAACGGGTTTGCTTGTTTGTAAGTTTCGGTTTGTCTGTCATTGGTTACCTCTCTGGAAGGAGAGGGGCAAGGATGACCCTGCCCCCTTGAGATGTTAGAGTGGGTCAAGTCCTTTAAGTGCAAGGATAAGCGGCTGAATCAATCTCGAATCAACCAAAAAGTCTCCGGTTAACCCTACGCACAGTGCCACATATCCACCGCGTTGCTCTATTCGTAGCCGCGCTGGCTCTTCCTGATGGTTACGATAGTTGATTATGAAACCTTTTCCTCTGCTGTTAAAATCCCGTTCGACTGTGTAGTTGTAAAAATCGCTCAATGTTTTCTCCTTGGCCTGCATGGCCTGTTGTGATGTATTAAGGAAAGGGTGAATGGGTTTCCTTTCCCCTGCTTCCGAAAATGTCCAGCAGAGCCCCTACGGCTCGTCCGGTGTGTCAACTTCACCATCTGCGATGTTCAGCCTATAAGGATGGAGAGGTCGAAGGGCACAAGTACTTACTGAACATGGTTCGCCTGTTGATTCTCCACCTTCGCAACTGTAACAGTGTGCTGCAATAGCCGCCATTGGGGTCAACTTCTCCCCGTTTAGAAATTTCAGGTAAAAAGTTTTCCCGCGCTTCTTTGGCCAATGCCGTACTGATTTCAGTAGTGACGTTTTTCTATCCATTATTATTCCTTCCGGTTTGCCTTCCCCTCCGAAAGGGTTTCTGACAGTCTTTGCCCTTACCTTCCCCCATGGCAAAAGTCTGTCATACAGGCGCACACGGCGTCGATTTATGCTGCTTTTCGTTCAACCGGCAACCTAACCGGAACTTTACAACCACTCCTATGTAGCCCTTGGTACAAAACATCAAGCTGAACTAGAAGGCCTCTGGCCTCTTCATCTGTTGCCGTTGGGTCGTCGTCAATTTGCCACCAGCGGGTGAGAAGCGTAAAGTATTCGTCCTGCATCTTATCCATTGGGGTTACAAACTCAACCTTGCCCCTCAGTGGTTCCATAGAATCATCGGGGACATTGAGAAGCATTCCGGGAGTCACTATCTTCCCCCTAAGTTTGAATGGTCTGATAACCCTAACTAGCATTAACCACCTCCGCCATTATGTTGAAGTCTTCAAGTTCTGTTTCGAGAAGATCAAAAGTATTGCTTTCGGGAATGGGGTTTCTATCCGCAACAACGCCACAACCCTGTATTTGTGCGGGTGCGCGGGTGTTTGTATCCGCAACGCTTCCGCAACGTGGCTGTTCATCCGCAACATGTAAAGCCGCTTGTGTGTTGTTTTGTGGCGGTGTGGCGGATACAGGGGGGATAATAGGGATGTAGCGACAAAACGCTTCTTTGAATTGATTGATCTCGTATCCTTTGGGTGTATCACCATAACCGATTCTGATTGTCTTGCTCTGGATATTGTACCCTTTCAACCTGGCTGCAATCTGCCGGGGTTTTATCTGAAAGCCCTTGTTATATGTAGCCCACGGCTTTTCATCGTCGGAGACAAGCTCTTTAATCAATTCTGCCGTACTTATTCGGTCAACCTGTTTACGTTCAAAGATTTCTTGTATGTCCGCCAGCAACTCAGTGCCGATGCTCAAAGAAAGACTTTCACCCCCTGAAAGTTTCAAAGCTGTTGCGGTGGCAGTATTAAGCCAATCTCCCCCGGCAATCATGGCAATGGCAAGTAGAGGCTCCCAGTTGTCTTGTGCGCGGTCATTCAGGCTAGGTGGTAGGTTAGGACGTGCAAGCCGTACCTGTTCGCTGTTGTCGTCGGCGAAGCGTGCCAGCTTTGAACGCAAGTCATCAAACAGGCCTGGTTCTGCGTGGCGGATACGGTCAACGGATTCATGGGGGAGTTTTCGCCGCAGTTCGAGAATGATTGATCTGTCCATGAGGGTGTCAGCAACATGACCGATACCGGAAAGCGCCTTTGCCCCATAGACGTTGAACTTTGTGGGGGTATGGTCATCCCCAACGCAACGAATAGTATAGGCACTATCTCGGGTATGCCCGCAGTTAATAAGGCCCCGCAGTTCTTCGTTGTCTTTCAAGCAAGCATCGGTTTCGTCGATCAATAACGTCGGTTTCCATAAGTCAATTGATCTGAATAGTGCGCTTGGAGTTATGCTGCTTGACATCAAGGGACGCGGCACAAGCCGCCCAATCAGGAATAATAGCAATGACTTGCCGCAACGCTTTTCAGGTGCCGTAATAATCGCCAGGGGGGCAACTTGTACCACGTCCATAAACCATGTCATTGCTACCCATAAGGCCACGGCAACGGCTGTTTCTTTTCCGCAAATGATGAAGCGGTGAACAATGGTTGCAATGGTTGTTAGTAATTCCGCGCCATTTACAGGATCCGGCCACGGTTCCACCTCTTCAAATGGTGAATCATCGTTCCCGGCGTCTTCTTTTCGTGCAACCTTCACAGCAGCATCAAGGGTCCCCGGTCTGACTCCGAGTGTTTTTGCTTCGGCCTTGCGAACCAGGTCATATTGCAAGGGAGAAAGTGCCGCAAGTCTGGCAATTGCAGAGACAAGCGGTTCCTCTGAACTTTTTATCTCGGCTTGTTGAGGGCTTTCAGTAACGGTTCCGTGTTTTTCAGCCGTATGCTTCGTAATTAATTCATTGCTTGACAGCTGAAGGTTTTTTGGAGTATTCTGGTTTTGCATCATAACCCCTTGAATTAAAGATGTTTTTATGAAGGCTCAGCGTTCGCACCGCTGGGCTTTCGTCGTTTTATGCTTCGACATGGCGATCAATCCAGTCCGTCAGGTCGACCTCGCGGACGAAAACGCGTTTTCCGATCTTCACAAATTTGAGGTCGTTGAGTCGGCCCGTAGACCTTCCACAGTAGAAGTAAGCCGCGCTGTATCCCGTAATTTTTCGCAACTCCTTGATACTTAATAGCCTTGCACCACTCGTTTCTGCCATTCTTGTTCTCCTTTTCGCTTCTGTTTTGGTCACAAAAAAACCACGTCAAGGAACCCCTATATATGGGCTTTGATGCGGTTTTCGGAACTGGTCTTTTATGGACCAGGCGACAAAGTACGCTTTTCTATTTCTATAGATGTTATTATACCACAATTGATAATGAAAGTCAATAAGAATCGCATTAGGCCTCTATCTAACTGTAATAACATTATATATACAGGTTTATGAATTATTGTGAAAATACCAATTATCAAAATCACCTTGCCGAGAAATCAAGCTACTTCCGACCGGCTCTGAAGCCACGCCTGTACCTCACTTTCCAACCAGCCGACCCTTCGTGCTGAAAGTTGCCGCCGTTTAGGGAACCTTCCCGCTCGCTCCAACCGCCACAAAGTCACTGAAGAAATTCCAGCTGTATCACAAACGTCCTTACGTCCAAGAATTTTGTCTCGCCTTACGTCCATAGTTTCTCCTTTTCATTGTTGTTTTTATTGTCTCTGGATGTTTCAAAGCCTTACGCATAAGAAGCTAGCACGTTTGATTACGGGATGGCAAGGAAGTGAAAACCTGTAACTATGCTAAAATGTTAAATAAATCTCTGACCTACGGATTAGAAATCCGTTTCTCTAAAAGGTGGAACTACTTGAAAACACACAATTCAAAAGCTCAAGGGTATTTTTGCGTATCGATTCCGTATAATATCGTAATACTGTAACGATAACGGCTAGTTACACCAAATGTTACCTTTTTGGCTAATTAAACATAAATAATTCTTTTCGGAGGAATTTGTATTTCTGATAAGCAGAGAAGGGGGCCAAAAAGCCCCGGAAGAATTCCAGGGAATTGCATGAACGAAAATTGGATATATCCGTCTAAGCGGATACGTGGGGAAAGAAGGAGGGATTATTTCTTTGGTTCAGGTAAGTCATAGAAAAGCCAGGGGTTATCCTGACCTATGCCAGCTTCTATTTTATTCTGAATTTGTTGCGCCAAGGGGTCTATTTCCAGCCAAATACCGCCGCACACCTTTACATTTAACTGTCCACGTAATTTAGCGCAAAAACCTGGGCCTTCAACGTTTACCCTCACATCAACACGACAAGGAATTGTTGTTTTGGTTGAGACTTCCCACTGTTGGTCATCTGGCAGTTCCCAGTAATAGTCACCAAAATTCTGAGTCTTTTTCATTTCCCCCCCCCTAATAGCTTTTTAGAATTTGTTCTGCCAGTTCGTGAAAATCCTGCTCCTCCATACTAGGGCGAAGGTATGCCGTGATCTTGCGCTCTTCCCGCCATCCGTCAAGTTCGACAACACACGTCACCTCTTTGACTACATTTCCAGGTAATGCTACCATGCTCCGTACCTCCCTTAGAATAATATCGTGAATCTTTGATGGTTATAAACTATAAATTGGCTTGTTGCAAGAAAAAAAGTGTGCAAAAACAAATAGTTATCGGCATAAAAATATTTATTTCCGGCATAAAACAAAAGTGAAGCTGGCTGGTTCGCTGCAACTATTACGGTGTTTCGGCTTGCCAAATCTGATTTAGTGATAAAATAAAACTCACGATCTAAATCTTAAGTGGAGAGGAATAAGAAAATGAAAGTATGGATTGCTATGACTTGCTTTGTGCTCGCCACTGGAACAGCCTTCGCTCTTGATTCTCAAACGATCTTGGCTGGTGGGTGGAAATATTACAATAATGGAAGTTTCAAAGCAGCATCAAAGAGCTTCGAGAATGCGGCCAGAATTGACCCTGCCTGTGCAGAGGCATTCAAGGGCTTGGGGATGTCCTACATGAAAATTGGCTATTCGGACTACTCTCAAGACCTTGAAATGGTCCAAGATGCAGCATTGTCATTTCAGGAGGCTTTAAAGTTGAATCCCAACACGCCAGAGGTTCGCTACCAACTTGGGGTTGCCTGTCTTGCGTTAGGTGATAAGCCGGGAGCAGAGAGGCAATATCAGATGTTGAACGCAACGGACAAAACCCTTGCTAGTCAACTCTCAGGGAAAATATCTGAATACAAACCACCAAAGCAATATCGAGCCATTGCAGAATACCCGCTTGAATCGAGCGAAACACGAACACACCCTACTGTGGGACGCTGTGCGCAAGGGGAGACCTGGAACTCTTACACCAATACTTGTGCAAGGTCAGAAACACCGGGTGAAGTGGCCGAAAGGTATTCAAGGGAAGACATTGCAAGACAAGACAGAGAATCTCGTGAGAGAATTTCACAAGAAGAGCAGAAAATTATGAAAAAGATGATGAGAAGACAAAATAGCCCAACACTCCCTTAGGCAAGGGTTATGTTAATACGCGAACGGGAGAAGTGTTGAACTAATAATTTGATGAAGATTTTATTTCATTATCGGAAAGGGATATTCCAATGGGGCTATTCGATTCGTTCAGGGAAGAGAAGTGCTATTTACTGTTGAATGATGTCTACAAGTACATTGTATCTGCATCAACAAAATTGAATAGATATGCTTTCGAAGTAGCACAAAATAAATCATATGATGTTATTGAAACAAGAATATTTTATTTGTTCATGATTACTTCAGTTGGCTTTCAAGTCGAGCGAAACACTTCATGTAAATTCAGTAATGTCGTGAGGAATGCTAACAACAGACTGTTAGATGACATAAAAATGAATACCTTGAGGGACTATGAAATCACAAAAAAAGACTTAGACAACTTATTCGACAGAAGATTTAAGGATTACCTTGATTTTCTTACTGACAATGATTTTGAATCTTTGCTGGATAAATACATCGAATACGCAATAGAGTTGAACTACCCCAATACCTCACAATTGAAAAATGGCTACCTTGAATATATGCCCCGAATATTTGAAAACGCTGTAGGTTTTGTGGTGAACAATAGGAGGCCCCCGTGTTAACCGCTGCATAAAGGCATCATTCCTGCTCTGTGGCTGTCCCTGTGGTCTGCCGTAGCTATTTTGTTGTGTGGCTGGTTGTGTTTGCATGCTTCGGAGTTTCGGGAGCTTTGTGGGGCGCATTATTTTCCTGTTGTGGGAATAGAATAGCTTGCCGAGTTCTCCTTGAGAGGGGTTTTCAAATCCTGCACGGGCGCATGACGGGATGTACTATAGGCACACCCCCCTCGCTCGTACGGAGACCCCACACCCCGGTCTACCCTCCACCTGGGGGACACTGAGTCGCCCTGCCCTTGAATTTCAATACCCTCGATTCAATTTCCTGTCAATCCGGTCTATCTTCTCGTCCGTTTCCTGTTGCCGCAACTCTCTTTCCACATTTCGCTTCTTCACCTTGTAGCCGAACTCAGGGGCGCAGGCATTCAGGGCCATGTTGTAAGCGATGATCGCGCCGTATCCCGTCCCCCTTCCGTTTCTGGAGTACCATTCATTTATGCAATCATCAAGAGTACGCTTAGGCTTGGCTGGCTCAACGTGGCGTGGCGCATTCCTGGCATCCTCGGCGTTTCTGCTCGCGGCCCGTCGTTCACTCCGTTCTACGGACTCCCTCACCTCGGGATCTGCCGTGGTGATGTCGCCGGTAGCATCTGCAATGGCCTTCTGCTGGTATTTCTTCGGGATGTTGCCGGGATTGTCGGTAAAATGGATACCGTTTTTGTCTTCCCACTTGTACGTTTCAGCAAGGCTTGTTCCGCAGAAAAAAGCGGATACCAAAACAAAAAAAATGATCCTCTTCATGGTTCCTCCCGTTTTGAACACAACATCTATGCTATTTAGCACCATTCATTGGCTGACAGCCTAATTCATTTACATATCATGCCTTCCTCTGTAAGAAAATAATTCTAATG
>Ga0105099_10000576_pt1 | contig 24804 bp, 27 predicted proteins | sample PPLLak3cmMay2015_2_FD_79138 | JGI IMG/M metagenome (GOLD analysis project Ga0105099, IMG submission 79138) | Freshwater sediment microbial communities from Prairie Pothole Lake near Jamestown, North Dakota, USA - PPLs Lake P8 Core (1) Depth... | ecosystem: Environmental > Aquatic > Freshwater >... | reverse complement strand
TTGTAATTATTACACCTCCTAAAAAAGTACAATTATCTATCTGACAGTTAGGCAAACTAATTGTTACTGAATCTACAAAAATACAATTAGAAATTCTGCAAGGATATGGAGTAGCAGATGAACCAAAAGAAAGTGTTTTTATATACGAATTCGTTAATACAACTCCATAGGCAGATGTTGAAGAAATAGAAACATTCCCCCCAGCACTATAATTTAAAGCATCAAAATTTCCACCTGTTAATGCAATATTTTCCGACCCTCTCATCGCATGAATTACTGCATTATTCCAATATATAACATTATACAAAGGATGAAAAGTACCGGACAACAATAAATTCTTAATAAACCAATTTATAGTTCCACCCGCTAATATTAATTTACATGAAGTTCCTCCCCCAAATATTTCGCAATTATTAAGATAAGCCGGATATTGTGCATTAATAATATGACATGTATCATCCGAATTTGACGGGTAAAATCTACATTCATTAAAAATCATTGTATTACTATACGTATTTAGAATGTAGTGGACTACAGATGTACTAACAGATATAAAATCTACTCTATTAAAAACTGTCGGAATAAAAGTTACTGCCGAAGGTGAACCATAAATTGAAATTCTATTTGCAGTTGTTGGATTCACACTAAAGGTAATATCTTCAATAGTAGATTTTAATATTGTAGAAAACATATAGTCTCCCATATTTATAGTTACATCTCTATTTTTACCTTTAATAAACACTTGTATATCATAACCTCCAAAATTTGCCGTTTCAGTCGTATTTCCAATAACTAATATTCTTCTACAACCTGCTGCAATTGCGGCTCCTAAAGTAGTATACATCGCACCTGAGTCCCCAACTGTACACTCATAAAAAGGTACTAACCCCGCTCCCACAACAGACTTTAATTCCCCGGTAACTGCTTCTGCATATACGGCAGCGGGTGCGGTTCTGGCAATATCTTGCATAAACATAGCCCCCCATACTATATTACCTGTGTCTGTTGCTTCTATTGAAAAATTAGTATTTTGACTGATTATTTTACGAATGCCTAATATTGTTTTTACTTCTTGAGCCGTTTTTTCTACTGCCTTGTTGTTTACTCCGCCTACCAGAAAACGATTTAATGTAAGAGAGATATTATTTGCATTGACATCTCCAATCGTCACACTCTGTCCCACTGGAGGCACAAGAATATCCTGTATCAATACATAGGTATTTTCGAGGGTGGGTGGGGTTGGAGTAGATGCCAATTCTCCAGTAAAGTAAGTAAGCACCCCATTTAGATTTTCTTCATCTAATTGTACACAAACAGAAACATAATAATAATTGGTTGCATCCTGCAAAATATCATCCATCGCCAATTGAGCGCCTAAGATATTGCTTAGGTTGTACCGTTTCTTTTTGTACAATATATTTAGGTATGAAGTATCATCTGCATTTACAACGACGCCTACGCCTGCACCTGCATATGAAGGGTCGAATAACAGATATGGATTAACGGGCATCCATACGGGTATCCGCGATAAGTATAATTCTAATTCGGGTATATGTTTAATTCCTAATCCTTCCATGTCTTAATTAATATGTTAGATGTAAAATTACCTGAGATTTATCAGTGGGTATAGATGAATAATTATTAGGTAAAGGTAAAACTCCCCTATAACATTTATCCATACTGGAAATTTTAAAATATATTTCTCCAGAGGCATTATTTAAAGCAGCAATCGCAGCCGCATTTAATACAAATTTCATTTTATACGATGCTGGTTTTGTGATATTCGAAGAACCTAATACGTAATCTACCCCATTAAATTCCTGGCCCCAAGAACCCATAGAAGTAGTCTTGAAATATAGCCCTAAATTTGAATCAATTGTGGAAATTAAAACTAATGGAACATCTGTTATTTCTATATAAGCAGAAACAACCCCACTAATTCCATTTTTATTATATTTTAAAATCCCTAAAACCTGCCGTCTCAATAAAGAAACCGGGTTTTCAATTAAATTTGTATACCCTATATAAAATCCATAAGCCTCATTGCCTTGGATATTTGGAAAACCACAAAACCCGTCAACCGCTGTCTCTGTAATATATACGACATAAATTTTCTCAGGTGTTTTTTGTGTTATTGCCGACAAAGTTGTTACTGTATTGGTATATACAGGGGTGACTAAATCTGTAGGGTCGAAAAATTTAACAACATACGCGGTTCCGGCTGTAAGGTCTGACCGCGAAAATACTATACGGTTACTTTGTCCGGGGTCTAATGAAACAAGTGCACTATTGTTTCCTATCTTTGTAACTCCCTGCCAAATCTCGAATAATATATTTTTTGACCCTCTGGCAGTGCCATTGTTTCTGTAGGTTATTTCTGTTGTAAATGAAGTGCCTGTAAGGTTAGTTTCTTTACCCGAATTGGCTACGTATTGTAAGTCTGCAACCAGGGCAATAATAGTAAATGTTGTACTATCGGGTGTAATTTCAGAGTTTTGTTCCGATACTGTTACCGTATAATCATCTGCAGCCAGGGCATTATAAATATGGGTGATATTATTAACACCTGGGGCAAGTGTAACACTTTTAATAACATTGCTGTCTATGCCTGCAAATATTAGGTTTGTAGTTATTGGGTTGTCGGTACTATTTGTAATTTGTGCAGTTATAGTACAATTACTGCCATTTACAGTATTACTTACCGAATTTAAAACAAGGGTAACAACGTCTGGCCTGTAATCTCCATAAGCATACCGCACCAAAAACTTTTCGTCTGCTTCTGTTTTAAATGGTAAAGATAATATGCGCACCTGGCTTGTTCCGGCAGTAGCTTCATAAGAATCTCTGTCGAATTCGAACATGCCCATACCGTTTTTTATCATATGATAAACAAAAACGTGTTTTTTGTCCGTTATTTCATTATCGAGCGGAAGTATTAATTCTTCATTAATATTTTTTGCTGCAACATGCAGGCCAACAATATACCGTTGGTATGCTTCGCATGCAACTCCATTACTAACCGAATTTTCCTCCCATTTATGGGTCTTATTATCGTAAACTAAACACAAGATGGTATCTTTACTGGCTGTCCAGTCTGCACCACTGGCTAATACTATGCCATTATAATTACCCTGCCCGTAATCAGCGGCATTGTGCTTAATGCTTTGCCCTGCTTTTACTTTAAGGTATATAGGTGTACCTCCCAACCATCCATTTCTACTAATTGTTTGTAGTTGATTGGCTGTATCAGCAATTCTAAAAAACTGGCCATCGGTTAAAATTAAATTATTTGCACTTGCAATGTCTTCCGCTGGTTGTTTAAACAATACCCGGTTACTAAAATATTTTTTACCCGTAATTTCCTGATAGCCGCCACTATCTCTCGAATTGTCTGTAACAACAATCTTATCTACACCTGTAGAACTGGCATAACCATTTATGTTTACATAAATATAACCCAAAAATACTTCATCCTCATTTAGTCCTGGTGCTACGGGGTTAACTGCATTTGTGCCTTTGTGTATTTTTATTCCTGTTTCTGGCTGGCTTAAATCAACAGGTGCTTCGCCATAAATAGTATCTATCCTGCTTTCGCCTGCTTCTCCATCAAAAACATCTAAGGTTATATTATATCCATTAGGGCCAGTAGTATACTGAAAAACATTTCCATCAACTTTCCACCGTAGAGTTCCATAAAACGCATACAGTAACACATCAATATCAGGGGTATTCGGGTTAGCTGGGTTAACCTCAAAATAAACATAATCGCTTAACAGCCCGGTATCACTACCTGCATCATCACCAAGGCCGTTTATTATGTCAATTACGGCATTTAGTTTCTCCCTTACCGGGTTCCCCTTTTCTCCCGATGCTATATGTGGAATAGGTAACTCCATATCTTATATTATTTATATCATTTTATCATCAAATCATCACATCATCACATCATCTCATCAACTCATCATTTCCTTTCCGCAAACTTCTGTACTGCCTTTGGAGCAAACGCCCCTATCAGAAACATACTTATCAGTACAATAACATCACTGCCAAGTTCGCCCTTTATCATTGAGTACCACGCCATACACGAAGCGTTCATAAGGCTTATAAAACACATCAGCCGCATAGAACTTTTATCCCCGGCACTCACCTCAAAAAAACCAGACTTCTCCATATCTAATAACTGTATACTTGTTACCTGTGCTACGTTCAACGTGGCACAGTTTTATCATTACATCCTCAAATCACCAAATCCTCACATCCTCACATCATCACATCATCACATCATCACATCATCACATCATCACATCATCACATCATCACTCATAACTCATAACTCATAACTCATAACTCATCACCCCCCATCATTCCACGTCTTATAATCCAGCCAGTAACCACCATCGTTCCAGCTTCCATCTTCCAATATCCACAGCGGGTATTTAAATTTACTGTAAACATTTTCTTCGCTGTCAAACCTGTACGTCATGCTAAATTCTTCCATGTAAACGCCATCGCTCAACACAGGGTTTATTTCATCATTAAGCACAATAATTTTGCGGTAATACGAATCTCCTTCGTCATTAAAAAACCGTTGGTAAACTTCCGTGCTTGCGGCTATGCTTTGTATCCATTCCTTTACTTCGCGGTTCAGCCAGCCACTGCTTACCATATACTCAGTTAATATTCCCGGCTTTTTCTGGTCTACCCTGGTCAGCTTTTCAAAAAATTCACGGCTATACTTGGTCGAATAATCCTGCTTTCCTGTAAACAATACAGTATCCCACAATCCATAATTGTTCTTGAACAAAAACTCGTACCTGTATAAATGGTAAGTGCGGTCTAATTTATACCGTATTTTTTCAGATATAAGATTACCGCTCTGGTCTGTAAGGTAAACATCATAATACATTGCTGTCTTTCCTGTCTGCGATTCAGCATAATGAACCTTTGCGTCATCCCAGCCTGTCATTACTTGTATTACGGAATATTGGTCAGGATTAGATATTGAGCCTGGTTGTGTAACCAGGCTTGTTCCATCTGTCCAGAAAATTTCATTCTTAAATAATATCGAAGTAACCGCTACATCATAAAAATAAAAATACAAAAATTCCTTTTGCAGCAAATCAATTTTCTTTAAGCGCGGCATACCTGTTAAAAACTCTTTCAGGCTTATCAGCTCATCATAAAAAGCGCTATTCGCCAATTCAAGTGCATCAAATTGCTCATTCGAGACCCCTCCCTTTAGAGCAGTAAAAAAGTATTCAAGAAGATCACCACCAAAAATACTACCGTTCGTTTCATTATAGTTAACACCGCCATACCGTTCCCATAGCCTGAATTTATATTTCTTCAAAAACCCGTCAACTATCTGTATGTTGTCTCCCGTAAACGTAGGCATTACATCATCTTCAAACAGGTTCTCTATATATTCTGCAATATTAAATATGGCATTTCCTTCACTGTCTGGCTTTATACTATCTGTGGCTATATAGCGTAAACCAATGCTGCCCTGCTCATAAACATCGCACAACAATTGCATGTCTCTTTTAACAGGGCTTGTACCTTGCACCACCGATTCAACAGTAACTTTATCGCCGGTTATGCTAATTACAATTGTGCTTTCTGCTATTTTCGAAGTAAACTTGTGGTAACCCGTTTCGTAAATATAATCAAAGCTAAGGGCAAGGTCAAAATCAAAACTAAAATAATGCTCATGCGGAAATGCACCTTCCGGGAAGTCATAACCTACAGGTGCGCTTACATTATTGTGGCACTCATAAGTACGGCTATAAATATTTCCATCCTTGTCTGTCCATGTCAGGGTAAAACTATCACCATCAACAAAACTGCCAAGCGATACAATATAATTATCATTTACCCCAATTGTACTATACAGGTTATCGGTTGTTACGTCAACCTTTACAGGGTTGCCCGCTAACACAAGTGGTGGTATCTGTTTATTTATTGTTATCATATCAAAAACCCTGCATTATAATCTTAAAAAAATTTAGTAATATTTAAAATTGTTAAAACAAAACCTGCAATACCTGCAATAGAAATTAATGTAATAACAAACGAACCTAATTGCATACTTTTAGACCTGCTCTCAAACCGTTGGTCATGCTGGGCAGTAAAAGTATTATCATTTAATTTCGAAATAGATGCTTTTGTTTCTTCTATATGCTTAACCAATACTGTCTTTAAATCAATCATCATATCTTTTAAACTTTCAACATTGCCTTTTGTTATTTCACGCAAATTGGCAACATCACTTTTTGCAGTACATACATAGTGCATCTTTGTAAGTTCGTCTATAAATAATTTACTTTCTTTAATGGCATCTTCATTCTTACCTATCCGTCCGTTTTGTGATTTAACGTGGTTTGCCAGATATTCAACCTGTACACCCATCTTCACCAGGCTTTCGTTTAGCTGGGGTAAATTAACATTAACCCTTTTAAGTGTCTGGGCAATTAAATCATCGTATAAGCCGTTTCTTTCTTCCATTAAAGTTCTGTTTCTGGTATTATTATTTACTAAAATTAAACCAACGTTTTCTCTTTTCCCTGTTACTTGCCGCAGAATCAGTCTTTTGCTCATTGGTAAGGTTTAGGTTAATGGCCGAACCATCTTTAGATTTTAACTTTGTAAACTCGTTGTTTATAGAGTAAGTAACCTTTTTACCAAGTTCATCAGTAAGGTTATCAATTATCCGCTGGTTGCTCCAGGTTACTGCAATAAATACAAGCACTCCGGTTAAAAGGCTTATTATGGCATTTTCTATTGTATTATATATGTTTTTCATAACCTGGTTATTCGTTTAACAATACTTATACATCATTATTTTTTTACATTGCTAAACTAATAACCACCCCAACAATCTAAAAGGACAAGCCCCACCCCATAAAACAAAAAACCCCGCACATTTAATGCAGGGTTTATTTATATCATTTACCTCTGACAGGGTTTTAAACCCTGTCAGAGGTTTTGTCCTGTGGACAAATCACGGCACGAGTTCGCCACTGTGCTTATGCCTGTCGTTGTGCGTAATGCTAAAGACAGTCGTTCTCAATTTCAAATTTTACTAAATTGTGAATTTCTGCTTTGCTTGCACGTCTTAAATTTTCAATACCCGATTTTACACAGTATTGGTTGCCTTTTCTAAAAGTTTCGTAACCATTCCAATAATGGAGCAAATCATAAAAGAAATGTTCGCATACATCCGAATTTTTGTACCTGCCAATTATTTGGGTATTATTCCCGTAATCTAAGTAATAAATTTTACCTTGTTCGAGTTCTTCTGTTTTTAAAATTTTACTTTCTGACATATAATTAGTTTTAAAGATTAGTAATAAAGCACATACGCACAACACGTGGTATAGTGCAGTTTGCCATTAAGGGTAGTGGCAGGTTGAAAGTGTCTGCAAGGCAAACCGACACCATACCACCAAAGTTAGCAAACATTAGCCAACGCAATTGATAACTTCTACATGAGATGCAATTCCACATTCCCATCGTGGATTAAATTGTGCATCTTGAAATTTTGTTATATAAAGTTCAGATAATTCATCTTCATCATCAGCACCTTTATAAGTATTTTCTGATTGCACAATTAAACAATCCTTGCAACCAAAATCGTTTTTTAAACAAACTTTATAAACTTGTTCTAATGTTGGTTCTTTTATTTTCTTCAATTCATTTGCCGTTTTGGTTGCAGTCATTCCATTGCATCCAGCCACACATTTGAATATTACTTTATCTTCTTTTACAATTGAAATAATTCCCTGAGTTGCCATAATAATTAACGTTTGCTAACAAGGTATATATGCAATACCCTATTAAGGTTAGCGTTTATCGAAATTAATTGAATAATTGTTAGATAAAGCGAATGAAACAACATAATCATCAAAATCAACATTTTGTTTGATTGTTTCAATTTCACTTTGTTTTATCCAAATAATTCTATTTCTACCGTTAAAACTTACGGATTTAAAACGCTTTTTGATTTCTTTTTTAGTTGTGATTAAAATTGTGTCGTCAAATAAATCATTTTCATTTTCAGGCTCTAATTTTGCAACTAATCCTAAACCGGAAACTTTTTGTTTGGGTATATCAGTTTTTCCCTCACTCTGTACAAGTATGCACACTACATCTGCAAGTATCTCACCAAAATAGTTTAACTTCTCATTGCCGTGTGCCTGTAAGTCGCTCAATTGTTTTGCTATTTCGTTGGTTACAACCGCGTCACCAATCATCATATTTATAGCATCTGCTGTTATCTTATTTTCCATTTTATTATTCATTTTCAAATTTTCAAATCATCACATTTTCAAATTAATTAACCTCCGGGAAAGGTAATTGCTGTATCCGCTGTTCATCCTGCCAGTTCTGGAAGGTAATAGAAAAAACGTTTAATATATCGTTATCTATATCGTTCATTACCTTACGGGCTTCCCTAAAATTTTTACGGGCTTTCTTGCGTTCAATGTGGAGTGCCTCTATTTGTTCCTGTCTGCTTTCTACAAATACCTTATACTTGTTTTCTGCCAGCCTGTACCTGTTTTCAATATCAATAAAATATTTGCGTACCTTTCGCCCTATTTCCGATTTTTCTACCATAGCAAGTTCTTTTGCCATGTCAAGTGTCAAAATATAATCATTTTGATCATTACGGTTACTAAGGATAAAATCATTTTCTAATTGTTGTAAATTATCATCATTTTCACTTAGTGACTTTAATCCGAGTAATGCAAATTTTTTTGCACTACTCGGATTATTTACAACATTAAAATAATCCTCATTTTCAATGAAACCATATTCTGAAATTTTTCTTTCAATCCACTCATTAAAACGATAAGTAGTTCCAAATATACTATGCAATTCCCTTGCATTTACAAATTGTTTTTGAGGTTCAAATTTTGCTACCACCGTAGATGTAGCTGCTCTTTTTTCTTCCATTGTTTGTTTGCATTAAATTTATAATTGAGGAAGCCGTGTGGTGCAAACAAACAATGAACAACCGAAGTTGGTACAGAGAGGTAAGGACTTTCACCTATACTCACAGCTTCCTTTATATTAAATTTCCCTATAGTCATATTATTATTCAATGTTGTTTGCACCACAAACATACAAAAAAATATCGTACAAAAAAATATTTGTTTAAAATTATTTTTTTTCGTATTTTTATAAATCAGTAATCCTTATTTAAATAATTATGAAAAAACTTAAATTAATTCTCGTGTTATTTATTATTAGCATTGCTTCTCAAAGCATAGCACAGTTAAACATCGAAAAAATAAAAAAATATTTTCCTGTCGAAAATAAAAAAATAACATACACCAAAATTGTAAAGCTCGATTCTTCTTACACATCAGAACTTCTTTATAAAAATGCAAAAAAATGGATTATCGACCAGTTCAAATCTGGCAAAGATGTTATACAATCCGAAGATAAAGAACAATTATATATTATTGGCAAAGGTTTTTTTCAACACAACCTATGCCATATGCTCCTTTTTACATCAGAATGTAAATACTGGTTTACCGTAAATATTGAAGTAAAAGATGGCAGATATAAATACACTGTGTACGATGTAATATATAACTACAGATTAACAATAAACAATACATCACAATACATTAGAGAACCTTTCGAAGTATATCTTTCCAATGCTAATAACTCCAAAAGAACACGCGAATATTATACTGCCATTGCATCCGAATTTAATTCCATAATTAAAAACCTCGAAAACTCCATGATTATCAAAGAACATTCAGATTGGTAGCCATAACTAAGGCTGGTTATACACATAAATTGTATCTACAACATTATTTTTTATAACCAACTCAATTTCTGGAACAATCAGGTTGTTACTGCGAATAGCATCATCAATCAATAACCAATCAATAAGCTCCCAGCATCCCCATATTGCAAGTATAATAAATGCACCAACCAAAATTAATGGTCTTAAATCAAAACTATAATCTGACATAATTTTCTGTATTTAATTCATAACTCATAACTCATAATTAACTAACCTACTTATTTTGATATTTTCTAATTAGCTTCTCTAATCTTTTTTCACAATAAACACAATTACCTTTATGGGTTATATTTGAGTACTTATTCATAGTTCCAAATTGAATATATTCACATGAATCAATTACTACAATTTCAGGATCATATAAACTTGAAGTACCTTGCATTTTTAATGGTTCTGTTGTACAACCAACTAATACAATAGCAATAATAAAAATTAAAACCTTTTTCATAACTCATAACTCATAACTCATAACTCTTTTTCCTCACAACCTCACCTTCCTGCTGTCAATCTCTTTCAAACTCTCATCTATTGCGTAGGGGTCAATGCGCGGTTGTACCGGGTTCTTTAGGTACACTAACATCTCTGCCATTAATGCCTGCATTTGCGCATTACTTTGCCCACCACTATTATCCTGGCCAGGGTATTTTCCCTCTGCATATTGAGGGGTACGCCTGTTGGCAAGTGCAAGTATGCTCCGGTAAATGCCAGGGTAGTTTACCATTATTTTGCGTGTAGTCATTCCGTCTACAACCATTTCAGGCATACGTGGGTTTTCGTTAAATAACCCAAGCTGTGGCCCATTGTATATTCCTGTCTTTGGCACACCAACATATCCGGCCTGGTAATTACGCCCGTCATTGGCCCCAACAACTGGGTATTTACCCGTAGCATATTGAGATGTAAGTTTTGCCTTGGCAAGTTCAAAAGCTCCATTTACTGCCGCACTCATGGCAGCTGTCTCTAATGTTGCTTTTATCATACCCTTTACCCCCAATCCAGAATTACCACTGTAATTCTTTATGGCTATCTCTGCTATAGCTGCATTTAATGTAGCTTGCAGGTTCTTTAATATCATTACAAGAACATCTTTGAAAAAAGCCTTTTGGTTCCGTAACCTTATTTCCTGTACTTTCTTTTCATATTCTGCCTGTGTTATTTCTCCATTCTGCAATTGCTCTTTAAGTTCCTGCTCCTGCTTTAACCTTTCAGCATAACGGCCAGCCCACATCCTCGCAAATTCTTCTCCATGCTCAAGTCCAATCTTCACCGAAGTTGCTACTCGCTCTTTTTCCATCTTCTCAACATTCTCCGCATAAGCTATCTCAAGCCCTATTTTTTTTGAGTTTAATTCTGCGCTTTGCTTTACATAGTCTTCCTCTTTTATAAATCCATTCTTATGGTTTTCATCCATTACCAGCTGCTGTTCTGCATACATAGCAAGTTCATCTTTGTGTGCCTTGTCTGCCATTTCATGCTGTTTATTCCATAGTATAATGTTACCTATAATAGTCTTAGAGAACAGGCTCTCATATTCTTTCATAAGCTCCATTTCATCACGCAGTTCACGCTTATATTCTGTACGGGCTTGTTTTAATGTTCTTGTCGTGTCTATTAATTCACCTGTTTTTTCTATCTGCATGTTAACAAGCTCAGTATTCTTTTCTGCCAGCTCCTTATCTATATCTATAAGCTCCTTCTTGTCTTCGGCATATAATTTTTGTAGCTTTCTTAATTTTTCAATTTCAAGTATTAACATGCTGGCATCATACTTATCCTTATTGGCTTTTGTTCCGCCCGCTGCTTCCGCTTCGGTTTCCGCCTGGAAGTTACGTTGTATTATGGCCTGTTGTTCCGCATACAATTGCTCAATAAGTTTAATCTCTTTAGCCCTGTCTGCTTCACGTTTCTTTGTACGCACACCCTCATATTGTTCCTGTATATCAATAAGTTTTTCCCCACGTTCGCCTTCTTCTTTGGCTATTTCCAGCGAACCTTCTTTCATTATTGCTATTTTGCGTTGCAAATAAGCAAATTCAGCCGCCAGCATCTTATCATCAAACCATTCCTGCGTAAGATTCTGGTCATTCATTTGTTTCATAAGCGCAACTTTCCGCGCCTTATACTCATTCTTAAGCATGGTTAGTTTTTCTGCTGCGGTTATACCTCCTGCATTACCGCCACCGCCACCAGTACCTCCGCCAGCATTATTAATTTCTTTTTCTTTCTCCAGGTTCTGTAAATACTCATCAAAATATTTATTAATATCATTCAGCTGGGTATCGGTTAATCTCCTTAAATCACCAATGGTGGTTATTGTTTCAAGGGCAATATCAAAAGCAACCCCATATTCTTTCGCAAGTTCGCTGGGGCTTTTCCGCTCGGCAAGGTTCGAGGTATCCTCGCTAAATATTTTCATTATATCGCCTAATGCTTGCCCTGCTGCCGCTGCTCCTTTTGCTTTCTGTACTTCATCCAGAAACTTATTGGTTATAGTTCTTTGTTGTTCTATTGATAATGATATTGTCTTTTCTATCTCTGCCTTTTTCTGTTTTACCGCTATTTCATATTCAAGGTTCTTATTGGCTCGTTCCTGTAATTTTGTTATCTCACTAAGGTTTAATTTTTCTGCATCAAGGTATCCAACATACGCACCATATTCCGCATTAAGTTTATTTACTATTTTTTTGGTTTCTTCTTTATTGCTTAAATTTCTTTTCAACGAATCAAACAATGCGTCCATTGCTGCCTTTTCTTCCGTAAACATACCCGATGTTTCTTTCCGTATTCCGGCAACACCTTCTTTATATTCTTTTAATGCTTTGGCCCCGTCAATAACTTTTTTGCTAAACGCCACAAATAAACCTACGGCTATTCCTATCGCAGTAATAATTATCCCTAATGGGTTTGCCCTTATGCTGGCAAATACTACTTTCATGGCACGGCCTAATCCGTTTACTCCATGTTCAAGGGCTATCATCACTAACCTTGTAGCAGTAAGTCTCTTTATAAAATCAGGTAATACCTTAACAACACTTAGCAAAGCACTTGTCCAGCCCTTCATACTTATGGTAGATGCCACAAGGGCTATTCTGTATGCACCGTAAGCTATGGCCATTCCTTTTACTAATTGAATATGGTTCATTATCCATATCCCTGCATCGCGCAACAAATACAAAAAATCTGCATATACCTTATATATATCCGACATTACAGGCAATAGTTCCATTCCTATTCCCTGCCGTAAAGAAACTATACGCTTAGTGGTCTTATCCATCTCCCCGCTTACGTTCGAGTTCATTATCGCAAACTCCTCCATTACCGATGCCGAACTACTTACCGCCTGTTTGGCAATTTTCTGTTGGGTTGTTAGCACATCAAGGTTATTCGATAACATACCAAGTGTTAAAATAGCCCGTTGTTCATCTATGCCAAGTTTCTTTAAACTTTCTGCAAGGCCTGTTATACCTTGCTTACTATCCATAGATTTTTGTATAAGCGTAATAAAAGCAGAATTTAAATCTGTATTTACCATTTGCTTATACTCCGCAGCAGTAACACCCATTATCTTACTATACTCTCCTACATTTGTACCCATATTAAGCAACATCCTTTGTATGGCAGTACTGGCCATTTCAGATTGTAAACCTAATGCGTCAAGTGTAGCTCCTATTCCTGCAACCTGGTCTATGGTCATACTTGTACTGCCTGCCAAGCCACTTAACCTCGTAGTAAATTCAAGTATACCCGCAGCCGAAGCCTGCGAACTTTTATCCAATTCGTTTAATAAGGAACCTGCTCTTAATATAGCTTCGTTAAATGGCATATCTTTGGTCATCCCAAAATTCTGTACCAGCTTACCAACAGCTTTTGCAACATCTTCTATGTTCCCGTCATTGCCAACAAGGTCCTCTCCGAGTGCCACATTAATCTTGTCAAAAGCCTCCACAAAATCATTTATCTTCTCCTTCTCAATACCTAAACGCCCGGCAGTCTTAGCTATCTCAAGTAATTCATTTGTAGCCGTGCGCGTGTCCATCTTGTCAAAGCTATTCTTTAAACCAATAACTTCTTCGCGGGTAAGTCCGGTAGTCCTTCTTACCCCTGCCATTGCATCTTCAAGTTCTTTTATATCTCCCGTCAATTTCTGTATAACCGAAGCTACCTGGTAAACAACAAGGCCTATTGCTCCTATGGCAGCTCCATATTTATTGGCCTTACGTGAAATATCATCCCAAAGCATACCTAACCATGTGCTGTTGGTGGTTAGCTTTTTTATATGGGAATTTGTTTTGTCTATTTCCTCTTGCAAGTTAGTCCACATCTCTTCATCGCCACGCATATTGCTTTGCTCTATCTGCAAAAGTTTAAGGTGGGTGCGCAACTGGTTAAGCGTCATTCCGCTTAGGCCTATCTGTTGCCGCATATCTTTTTGTGCCAGGGCATTTACTTTAATAGATTGCGTCAGGTTGTTCATGGCTATGTCTATCTGCTGTAAACGCAAAACGCGGGCAGGGTCGCTTTGTCTTTTCTCTAAGGCAATAAGCTCTCGTTGCTCCTTAGCCAATCGGCGGTAACTATTTTCCAGCTTAGTTCCTTCGCGTTCCAGTTTACCAAGTTCGCCCATCAGCTTCTTGTTCTCTTTTGGTACCTGTTTACCATCAAGTATAATATTCAGGCGCAAATCTTCATCACGCAATACCCTTCTGCTCGGCATAATATCTTTTTTTTAATTATTGTAAGTGGTTTACACCATATCGCTAAAGTATAAACCACCACAATATTTTTAAAGGACTAAGTTATACTAATAAACCATTCCTTAGTTTATGTAATACGCTTCTTAAATGCGATAACTCATGCAACATTTTTACATGTTTAGGAAGCAACTGTAAATTTCCACCCATGTCTATTACCTCAAAAACAATATCACTTATTAACCTCTCAAACACATAAATTTGTTCATTGCCATTCTCTTGCAAATCATTTATTACACTAATGGCATCATCGTTCAAATCATTTTTAAAATTCATGAATTTCTTTGTTTTAAGTTTTTTACTAAAATCAAATAGTGTCAATAGTCTGTGTTTATTATGGTTATATTTATAAAACAAAAAAATATATCAAATATTATACAAATTTTAACAGAAAGTTTTATGTATTTCATTGTGACAATTTTCACATAATGTTACCAAATCGTAAAGTTTTTCTTTGCCGTGCCTTTTATAGGTTTTATGATGAACCTCTAATATGCAATTAGTTGCACCACATACAACACAAGTATAATTATCACGGCTTAATACTTTTTCTCGTATTATTAACCATTCCTTACTTTTTAAATACTCAGCATGATTTCTCAGCAATACTGAGCGCTTTGCTGCTTTCAGGTAACTGTAATACGACATTGTTTTTATTTATAAAACTTTGTTTTATTATTTTTGTATATTCTTCGAGGTGTTGATTTATTATACTTTCTAAAAGAAATTCTTCGAAATTGAGAATAAATGAGCCTGATACAATCTTGTCATGTAGTTTTTCAGCAAGTTTAACTTTTAAAATCTTATTCAATTGTCCGGCTTCTTCAACATCATCTAATACCTTTCCTTCTAAAACCAGATTATTTGCACCCTTAAAAACCATTCTTAAAAAAGTTTTCGCTTCCTGTTCAATTTGGCAGATTGTTCGCAGTATCCATTTAGCCATAGGCTTTTGCGAAAAACTAAGAAACATTTTCAACCCAATCTCCGAAAGCATAAAAATTTCTTTTTCATCTCCATTATGGCTTAAATATGTCATATTTGTTCCCTGTAGGGAAATTATATAATCCTTGTCTTTTTCGCAATTACCTATTAATGTGTCTTTTGCTTTGTAGTATGTACAATAACCTAACTCCTTCCAGATTTTTTTAAGGTCGAATTTGAACTCATTTTCGTCTTTAAACAGATTTTTAATTTGGTCGGTTTTCGATTTAAAAGAAATGTAAGTTGATGTATCTTGAAATACTTCTGTTGCCATTTCTTCATCTGGTTTTTTACCATTCCATTTGTAAGGTCTGTTTTTGGTAATAATCCCATCAATAAATATTACAGGCGATATTTGCGAAGGCAATTCGTGTTTTTTAATAAATGGGTCAATAGATTTTATTTCATTAGTACTCATTGTACTATGCAAATCAGACAAGAAATTATAAACCTTTTCTTCGTCTTTACTTAAAAGTTTTGCTGTATTTTCCATAATTTATAAAATTTTAAATAGATAAAAAAATGGAGCAAGCCTTAACCCGCCCCATCAATCTTTCAAAAGCCAAAAAAAAATTTAACCAAAAACATATGAACGAAAAAAAATACTTTATAAGAGTTATGTGTTACCATTTTCCTGCCGTCGGGAAGATGGTTATTTTAAAATGGCAGGTCATCGCCACTAGCTTCAGGTATTATTACCGTGGTTGCTTCAATCTCTTTGGTTGTATTTGGTTCTGCCTCTGGTCTTGCAATATTGCTCCAGTCTGTAAAGTTCCCTAAAATGGGTAAAGCCTTTAATTGCTCATCGGTCATCTTCTCGCGTACCTCTTTCGAAAAGCTCTGCTTTACTATGTGGGTGTCTTTCTTATCAGGTTTTCTCTCTTTTATGGGGAAGCCTATCATATCTAAATAAATAGATTTACCATCTTCACTCTCAAAAAACTTATTTACTTCAATTGGTAATACAAGGCATTTTACCGGATTACCTGCTTTACCTTGTATGTTCATCACAACATTTACAAGTTGTCTTAAATTTATTTTTCCTCCAATATTGTCCATAGATTAAAGTATATTTAGTGTTTATAATAACATGCCTGTGCTTTTATTTCAGAATAAGAAGCATTATTCATTATCCACATAAACAATTCTTCTTTACTGCAATTGTCTTTTCTTATACCAAGCTGCCTGGCAAGTATCTCAAGCGATAACTTACTGTCAAAATATTTATGTAATAATTGCTCTTTCATATCATCATTATTTATATCCCAAAAATAAATAATTAAATATTATTGTCCAAATTTTCGTACAAAAAATTTTAATAAAAATCACAAAAAAACGCTGGTATTTATCCAGCGCTCAAATAACTCAAAATTTATATATTATGGAAATTCATGGAGAGACAATTTTATTTTATTAACAAATGTACGAAAAATAAAATAATTATCCAAAAAATAATTAACCCCTGTATGGCCCTGCAAGTCGTATGTTAACATCATAACCTGCCGGCACATTACTCTTTAATACTTCATCTGCAAGCTCCCAGTTAATACGGTAAGCTATTGTATTAAGTTTACTGAATAATAGGCTGTTGTGTATGGGTTTTCTACGCCTCGATGTTAACCTGTCTTTGTCTCCATAACCACGCCCCATAAACTTTAACTTCTTTATATCCACAAATCTTTCGTGTACCGGGTGTTGTAAATGTGCTTCTGCATAAAAACCCTGGCCACCGGTGGTGCTAAATCTCCTTCCAAGCAATAGCCGTCCTGTAAACCGTTTTGTATGTTCAGTAATAAGGCTGGTTTGTATTGATTCAAATTCATTCCATTCCTCTTCAAGTATAGTCTTTATAAACCTACCCGATATTTCTTCACGCTGTGTCATAACTTACCTGGTTTCAAATTTTGCATTATAATCTTTTTCCAAAAAGGCTCTGTGCGCTTCTTCAATATATTGCAAATAAGCCCAAACCCCGTTGTATTCTTCATCAAGTATTAAACTAATATTTTGTTGTGACAGGTAAAAAATAAACTCCGGCATATTAATAGAAAGTCTATTACCGTCAATTGCCTCCATAAATAAACGAAGTTGAGCATTAGGGTAATTTTTATCCCAAGACTTCTGAAATGGGTCTTCCAGTAAAAACAAATTTTCATTAATGTAATTTTGTATCTCAATATAAGAATTACTCTCAAAACATTCAAATATAGAATTATCATACTCTACATTTGTATGAAATATGTAATGTAATATATTACATATATATAACACACAAAATTCTTTTTTAGTTTTGATTACCATATCTCAATTATTATAATATACCCTTTTGAAGTTAAAAATGCCACTGCTGCATCGCTGTCACTTGTTCTGTTAACCGTACTTTCAATGTAAATTGTTTTTGTAGTATTCATTATCAAAATACCATCTTTTTCAAGAGATTCGAAATATAATAATTGTTCATCTACATCTGAGGCTTTTTTGCATTTTCTATATTCTATTACACTATTATTACCATATGAACAGTAAGCCCCTGTCGTTAGATTAATCCAATTAGTTCCATTCGTTTCTAGTGGAATAGGTGTACCATCGTTATAAGAAGTAGTTTTTAGGTTTTCACCTAACCAAACCTGGTTTCCTATTTTTACTGTACTATAAATATTCCCATCGTAATCTGGTTTTGTCATTCCTTCATACCATTCCGAAGGATTATCCAAAAGACACCTTACTGAAAAACCAGATATTTTTGGGTCTGTACGGATACCCGATGCATTAGAATTATAGTCTAAACGGACAGACCGTGCTGTTGTTATTGTAGCCTCTGTCGTTGCCCAAAAATACGTATTGTTATTTATAAGACCAAAATTCCCTTCATTTGGTCTGCGGTAACCTCCAGGCAAAGCATTAAAATTAGATGTATTCGTGCCTGCAGTTCCAGCATTCACAGTCCATCCGCATCTTACAGGTTGTAACCTTTTGCTTTTTAATTTAGCTCCAGCAACTGAAGTTCCACCTAAATAAGTTGATAACTCTGTCCATTCCGCTTCGGAAGGAACATGGCAACCTATTGGAGCTAATTTACCTGTATTTACAGCCGGCCAATTATAAAGTAACCCTAAGCCGTATGTACTTTTTACACCTGTTACCGGAACGACAACAACCCCGACTGTCTCAAAAACGCTCGACAAAGCCGTAATACTATGTTCTATATCGCTGTCTAAGTCTAAGAAAGTATAAGAGAATGTATGTGTAGCACCATTTGCAATTGTAGCAGTTAGTTGCACAATGTAATCTCCTAATTTAAAATATACGGTGCAAGGTTGAGCAATACCTGAATTATTTGTAACAGGCAAAGTGCAAGTTACGTCTGCACCATTGCGCGCCTGGGAGAAAGTGTTATAAGTGAAAACTACAAAAGAACCAACGCTTACACTACCCAACTGTGTTAATTCTTCGTCTCTCACAATTACTGTTTGTGCGCTTGCGCTTGTAATAACATGAGAAAATAAATAAGTGCTTTCACCAGGTATTGTGTGAGTGTATGATACTAATTGCCCTGCTATCTCAAAAAATATTGTTACATCTTGTTCTGTTGTAGAATTATTTGTTACCGGAAAAGTACTGGTAATAATTTCTTTGTCTCTCGTTACCGAAAGATTCCCGTAAGTGAGATTTTCTAATGGATTTTCTAATGGATTTACAAAAGGAGTATGCTGCAATAAAGTGAATGTATTGTCACTTACATTTAGTTCCCTATATACAACATTATCTATTAGTATACTTTGTTTTATAGTAACAATTCCTAATGGTGGTATATTAACTTCCTGCTTATAATAACCCCCATAATAATTACCACCATTACCTAACCTAAAAAATAATACACAATTCTGTACAAATTGTGTGTTATTTACTACATCTATTATTCCAGTAATGGTATTACCTATAATAACATAGCTTAATTGTCCATATGTAAACTTTTCTAATAACGCATCACTATAGTCGTATCCTTCCGATTTTAATTCAAATGCTATACTCCATCCCATAAACCCTTCAAAGTTCCATACTGCTTCCTGTACAAAACTCTTAAAATTTAACCCTTCAAGAAAAGGATATTGCAACCTGTCAAAATAATCATTACGTAATTTATTTTTAATATCCGCGCAACAGCTTGCCCCTAATTCCCAGTTTAAAAATTCAACTTCCTGGTCAAACTCTGCTCTGCGTATAGGCACTAATACAAAAAAAAGCATTATGTTCAGGTCTGCTATATTATCCTCATTTTTACTGGCAGGTGCTATGTCGGGTAGTACACTCAATAAAACAGGATAATTTTCTTCTGTAAGGTTTTTTGTTTTTTCCTTAAATCTTTCCCGGGTAGCAATAAAAATCCCCTTGCGAATATTATTACTACTTATTGCAATACTTTCTATATAATCCCGCCATTGCCTTAAATTAATCATATCAGTCTTCTTTCAGTTAATTAATTCAACTTCTCTGTCTCCATTGCAATAATCAATTTCCATCCCATTAATCCGTCCATATTCCATACAATTTCCTGAACTATGCTTTTGAAATTTAGCCCTTCAAGAAAAGGATATTGATACCTGTCAAAATAATCATTTCGCAATTTCTTTTTTATCTCAGCGCAACATTTAGCAGTTTCTTCCCAATTGCTAAATTCTTTTTCTTCATTAAAATTATTACGAAGTATAGGTTTTAATATGAATAATTGGAATGTATCTATGTCAGAAACATTATCTTCATTTAGACTTGCCGGGCTAATATCTGGTAATATACTTAATAGTAAAGGATAATCTTTATCGTAAAGTTGTTTAACTTTTTCTTTAAGCATTTCTGGCGTAGCTATACAGATACTTTTACCAATATTTATATTGATATTAACAATACTTTCCATATAATCACGCCACTGCCTTAACCTTACCATATCTCAAATTTTTAAACAGTTTTTTTCATTGCCCGTTGCATCTCTTTTTCCTGCAAATAGCCACGGTATAAGCTCACAAACACATCCATTATGTTTGCCTCGCCTGTTTTTTCTATATCGCCAAATATACCGGTCTCACTTAGTGCATACATTACACCGGTAAACCCAAGCGATTCGCCGCCACTATAATTATCATTGTCATTATTGTTTCCTTTAAGTACCCTGCCAAAATTATATTCATGGCCATCGAGTATTATGGGCTTGCTAAACAAATAATTAGTCACCCCATTAAACCATAAAAAACAATAAAACGAAAAACCTTCCTTTTTCTTTATTCTATCAAGTAATTTTTTGTTCTCAATACTTTTGTATGGCAAATATTTTATCCTGGCATATCCATTATATTTGCCAAGTATTTTTTTAAACCATATAAATCTTTTTTTCGGTCGGTATAATATGGCTGCAAGCCTGAGTATTGCATCCTTATTCCCTTTACTGTAGTCACCGCAACAAACAAGTGCATCCCTAAACTCCAGCAGGCTAATATCTCCAAGCATATCAGCAGGGCCATATAATCTTTCGTACCCTATATCTATAAAAGGTATAAGGTTATTTACAGGCAATTGTTTTATATCATATTTCTCAATGTCCTCCCCGTTTTTATTCTTTTCAGTTTTTATATCGAAGAAGAAGTTCATTGTCTCTGCAATTTTAGCTTCATTAACCCAATATTCAGGTATTTCATCAGCATAAATACTTGGTTTTACAAAAGAGTTTTTACGGTTTAAAAACTTATCTGCCATTAATTTCTTAAATGCAATAGGGTTTAATATACCATCGGCAACATACTGTAACAATTTACATGCATACAAAACTTCATTGGGTTTCATTTCGCCCCATGTTCCGGCAAATTCAGTAACATAATTAAGCAGCGGTATTTCAAGCCTGTGCATAAAAGTCATTTATAAATTGTTTGTAATTGAAGTTTGGGCAGGTCTTGTGTAAATCAAACTCACAATGTCCGTGTATGCTTGGTACAACATTATTATTGCCAACCCTTCTTAAATCAGCATATAACGATAACAATAATTGCTTTAACGCATTATATTGCATGGTGGTAAAATCTTTTCTCCCAGACAAACATATACCAATAGAATCTGCATTATGGTTTAATACATGCGCCCCTGGTAATTCAAGTTTTCGGCCAACCTGTATACTTCCATTTTTGGTAATAAAAAAATGATAACCAACACCAGCAAATCCACGCTTTAAGTGCCATTCATTTATTACTTTTATATCATCATCCTCTTTCCTGTCACTATCAGAGCAGTGCAATATAATTTTATTTATTTGTCTCATACATATTATTATTATACACGTACAAATTTATTTGTTGCAAGCATCCTGTCTGCTATTGTTTTTGGTTCTTCTTCTTCCGCGCTGCTTCCACTGCCGCTGTCTGTGTTTAAATTTTCAATATAAGTTTCAAGCGGTTTAAGTTCCTTAATTGCATCTTCATACAACAATCTTAATAGCTGTTCTTTCTCACTCTGCTTTACAGGAAAAGAACCACTACGCCCGGTAGCAGAACTCTTATATTCCTGCACTACTGCATCCGGCAGCAATTTCATGCTTAATCTCTTTATAGCAGTATGTATCGTAAACAATGCCAATGGAAGTTTGCATAACTCATAAATATCTTTAAGTATGCTTGTTCCTAAAATATTGTTACGCAAGCCTATCATTAAATCATTGTAATAGGTAGTAATTAGCGGCTTTATATATTTACGCTGGTTCTCCTTTATAAACGGAACCATTGCCAGGTAAAGCCTGCGGTTATTGTCAATAGGGTAGGTATCATTAAACGTTTTACTGTCGGGCAATATCAGTTCTTTAGTCTGTCGGTAAATATCACTTCCTGTCCATTCACTAATATTTTGCTCATCCAGAAAAGCTATTAAACGGTCAAAAGCCCTGTTTGCTTTTTTAACCAGGCCATCGTCATCTCGTTCAATCATCCACTCCCAGGCCATTTGCTCATTCTCTTTGTCAATCATTACCCTTCTGCCTGTTGGCCCGTGGCTTAAATCATTATTAATGCTAAACTCACGGTAAGCAATAAGTGCTACCACACGTTGTATCCTGGTAACAAGCATATCGTTAATATCAACCAGGTCGCCACTTCCGCTGCCACTTCCGCTGTTGCTTCCGTTTCCGCTATCGTAGTGGTAATAATTTCCGTTGCCATCTACCCTCGAGTGGTATATATCATCACTAAAAGTATAATCCGAACTTAGGTAATGTCTTTCGGCTCTAATAAAGACTTCTGCCCCAACCGTGTTCTTAACTTCTTCTTCTGCCAGAATAATATCATTAACAAGGTCGGCAAAATCATAACTACCAAGTACCCACTGGCAATAGTGCCTTATTTCACGTAATCCGTTCCCGTCTTTATTAAATATCATAGCTCTTTAATTAATTGTCATTACTCATTACCCTGTCTGCGGGTGCAAGGTTTTCTTCACGCTTAACAATATCGTGGTAGAAACCCGCTTTAATATCAGTATTAAAGTTCAGTTTAATAGCATAGTTAAGTGCTTCAAAAACTTTCTGGTCTACAAGCCATGAATCAGTTGCAAGGAATAACTTATACGCATATAGCATTTCGCTTCCGCTGGCAAGTTTACCATTAATAATTATATTGCTTAGGCTTGGGTGTAATCCCATACCGCTTGTTGCTGCGCTGTCTGCTTTTTCACCTACAAGTATCTGGCTCTTTATGTAATCATCTACCTTCTGATCAATAGGTATTATCTTCCATTCCATTAATTGAGCCTTACCTAATTCAAGCACCTCCATTACACTTTCAGAGTGGAAGAACTTGCCTACATTTTCAATCCCGGAAAGCACCCTCGATAAGCCAGTTAATATATCATCCTTTAACTTTTCAAGCATTGCATCATTGTAGTCCTTTCCGTCTTTGGTACATTGTTCCATAAGCATTTCACGCTTATTATCCCAATATGCCTTTGGCGATATAATATGCCATTTAATATTAAGCATATTCTTATTCAGGTTATTTATAATCTCAGGTACATTACTGCCGCAACGCATCCACCTTATAGAACCATACCACTGCGGAATAACCTCATATCTGTTTGTGCGGCCATACTGGTAAAGCCTTACCCACATTGCAGATAACTTATTTTTAAATGGGTCTGCAAAGTCTATCCCTGGGTAATAAATAGAATTATCAGTACTAAAGTCGTTCCAGTCTTTTACCAGAATATACGATGGTTCGCCAAACAGTTTTGCTACAGTATTTGGGTATTCTCTCCTGCATAAAAATTCGGGTATATGTTTAAGGTATTTAATTTTACCTGGCAATCCGGCGCGTGGGCCTCTGTTTCTTACAAACAAAGAAAAGTATTGTGGCCTGTGCAAAAAGTCGATAAGGCAATTAATAATATAATTCTGGTAATCCCATGTACTAAGCCAATCTTCAATATTTTTATCATTAAGATAATTACGTTGTTTCAAACCATTAATACACTCTTCCTTGTATAGTTGTATTCCCTGTCCTAATTGTAGTCCACGTTGTCGGTTTAATATCCCTTCGCCTATGTGAGATTTTTCAAGCAAATCACGTATGTCATCAGGCAGCCTGTTGTTGGTTCCTTCCGGTACAATCTTTTTATCTCCAACAATCATTGCACCCCTCAAAGATGTTGGGGTATAGAAATCAAAATCAGAAACGTCATTGTTTACCGTATCGGTTGAGAAGTAATAAGCTACATTAGCCAATTCAACCATTGTTCCATTTCCTAAGTGTACTGTTTTCATCATTTAAGTTCCACACGTTTTCCGTTAAACATCATTATCATTGGCTGGTAGCATCTTCTATATTCATTTGTATCAATATTGGTAAGGTTAAGCATGTAGTCTGCCATTTTGTTCTGTTCTTTAGTACTTTGCGATCTTAGCCTTGCATTATCAATATTTATAATACCATCGCTTTTTTGTTTGCTACGGTCATAGCTCATAAATGTAATAGAGAAACTACCCTTATTTGCCGATATTTCCCGCATCTCATTTATAGCCGCATATAGATTAATTGTATCCATATAGCAAACTTATGTTTAAACTGGTATTCTTAAAAGGACAATTGTAATAATAGCAATCTAATTGCATGTTGATTATAGTATGTTTGTGTATAAATATCAAATAATTAAACGATTAAAAATATGGGTAGAAAAAAAATAGCCCCCCACCCCCTGTTTTAAAAGAAGCCGCCGCCGCATGAAAAT
>Ga0105099_10000575_pt1 | contig 24839 bp, 24 predicted proteins | sample PPLLak3cmMay2015_2_FD_79138 | JGI IMG/M metagenome (GOLD analysis project Ga0105099, IMG submission 79138) | Freshwater sediment microbial communities from Prairie Pothole Lake near Jamestown, North Dakota, USA - PPLs Lake P8 Core (1) Depth... | ecosystem: Environmental > Aquatic > Freshwater >... | reverse complement strand
GCCGTGTCGGGCCGGACCTCTCCGGCGAAGGACAGAAAGGCCGCTCCAAGGAGTGGCTGCGGACACAGATACGCAACCCGAAAGAGCACGATCCCCGCTCGGCAATGCCTGCGAATTCGGCACTGAACGACCAGCAGGTGCACCAGTTGGTGGCCTACCTGTTGAGTCTGACTGGTACAAGCGCAGCGGAGGGCGGCGAAGCAACGACTGCGTTACCTTCGCCCGCAGTAGCGACTGTTGCCACACCCGCTGTCAAACTCCCCGGCAAGGCAGCTTTCATTATCGGGAGTGCGGAGCACGGTGCGCTTCTCTATGAGAAGAATTGTACGTCGTGTCATGGACCTCGCGGTGCCGGTCAGGTACCGAACCCCGGTTCGACTGACGGGACGGTGCCGGCGCTTAACCCTGTTGACCGGAACCTGTTTAACGAAAATCCACAATTTTTTGCCTCGAATATCGATTTGGCCATCCAGTATGGCTCGCAGCCGGCCGGACCCCATCCGGCTCTGGTCATGCCGGCGGCGCTGACCCAGGAAGAGATAGCCGACCTCGAGGCCTACATCCTAGCCCTGAATGGTGTCCCACGGGGCGAGATCATGCATCCGGGAATAGAGCCAATGAAGTTTCTATTTGCAGTATCAGCTCTGTTTCTCGTACTCGTGACGATTGTGCTCTATCGGTTGAACGCACACAAAAGGTCCTAGCGGTCGCATGAGAATGAGTTAAATTATTCTCCAATCGGAACAAAACAGTCAAAAACGGTTATCAGGGCACGTAGGAGCAAAATAGTTGCCGGTCTCGTACCATGCAGTTCTGTAGCTGAAAACAACGGAGGAAGTGAAAATGAAAATATCATTAAGTACGATTGCAATCCTGTTGGCTGTCTTTTTAACTGCTTCGCACGGTTTCTGTGCCGACAAGAAAGCTGAAAAGATCGACGGCAAGAAAGAGTTTGAAAAGCACTGCGCGGTGTGCCATCCCAATGGTGGCAACATAATCAACCCCCAAAAGCCGTTGAGTGCGAAATCACTTAAGGCCCACAAGGTGACCGGTGTTGAAAATATTGTCGCAACAATGCGCAACCCGGGACCGGGTATGACCAAATTTGATGAGAAAACTATTCCCGACAAAACAGCCGTGGCGATAGCTGAATATATAATTAAAACGTATAAATAAGCCAGGTAGAGATAGCAAACAACTCACCAAGGTACCCATGGGAGAGATCATCCTGATCTCCTGGAAAAAAGCGTGGGGTAAAAAATTGCTCGATTGAGTCACGAATTGATCGAAAGAGCCAGAGTTGGCAGGCTCACTCCAGAGGAGATGACAGACGGGACTTTCACTGTGTCAAATATGGAAATGCTTGGTGTTGACGACTTCACGGCCATCATACTTCCCCCTCAGGCGGGGATTCTTGCCATTGGAACCGTAAGCGATGCGGCAGTCGTTCGGCAGGGCCACATTGCCGTGGCAAAAATGATGAAAGCCGTTTTGTCCGCGGACCACCGGATAGTGGATGGAGCCTACGGGGCCGGTTTTATGAAAGAGCTGAAAGAAATACTGGAAAATCCCGTCCGGCTTCTGGTTTGATCACAGCAGGTTGTCAGGCCAGGACCATGTCTTTTTCTCTTGTTCTCAATAAAAAACCGGAACAGGTGTCATCCTGAGTTTGCAGATGCGGTTTAACTACTTGCTCCACCGGTCATAAAAACCCTTTTCAAAAGTCATGATAACCGTCAGGCCATTATAGTTGGTGATCTGGGCCACCAGAGGGTGACCGAAATCATCGTCTTTACCGGCATAACGAGAAGCTCCCTCGCTATTTTCCAGTATAATAAATCCATGTTTAGTTAATCTTTCCGCTGCTTCCTTGTTTACTACTCCCTGGAAAACGAAAGCCTGACCGACAAGTTGCCCGTCATTCAGGTAAATACATCCTGCGCCTACCATCGACTCTGTTTTGGTATTTTTGTAGATCTCAGCCTTTACGCCATTTCCCAGTTCAATCACTTCATGAGGTGTGCCAAGATGAGAGTGCACTTTGGACTGGGTCATCAGGACACTTACCTTGTCAAGTGCGTTGATATCTATTGCCATTGCCGTGCCCGAAAGCATGCCTGCCAACAGGATTCCAAGTAAGAGGGTGTTGATTGATTTCATGGCGGTATCTTCCTTTGTCAGTTAAATAGAGTGTCTAGGGATTTCAATATTCCTGCGGGATTAATGCTGACCCCAACAGATGTACTGGATTTTTTTGTGACTTGAGTGCCATCAGGCTGGACATAACTATTTGACGACGAGGATGTTTGCCAATTTTTTTCAACAGATTTTGACTCAGAAAGACCTGCAGCGCCCGCTTCAATTCCGGCCTTGAGAAGATCAGTTGCCGAGATATCCTGCTCTGTATCTGAAGGTTGTGAAACAGCAGCAGAAGAGCTTTCAGCAGGGTATCCACTGTTACTGTAATTACTGACTGGGGTGCCATTGAGAGGTGTAAGGTTCACGCGTACCGTTGTCGGCACAAGAAGGTACGCTTCTCCTGTTTCTTCCTGGCCGGAAATTGAGCCTAGACCGCTGTTGATGCCCATTCTTTTGTCCTTAAAGAAAAGTCCTGAATTAACCCCGGACTGGATTGCATTCAGAAGCACTTTATTCGACTGGTACTATTTGCTGATCACCACGTCTTCCTGACGATAGTTTTCTTTGACGAGCGTTATGATGTGGTTTTGGGTTCGCTCCAGAGAAACTGTAGCGGGTGTTTGTCCCACGAGTGTCCCATTGGCATAAATTTTTGCACCCAGCGGATTGGTCGAAACCGGTATGTTCTGCTTGAGAACCATTGGTTGGCAGCCGAATCCGAACAGCGCAATACCACACGATACAATGATCAGTTTCTTGTTCAGCATTCATGTCTCCTTAAAAAATATGTCGGCCATTTTAGCCGTATTCGGCCACAATTTCTTCGAGTGTATTTTTTACACGATCACCCATTAAAATGATGCTGTCAAGTGACAATAATGTTCATTATCCAAGAACCCGAAGTCGTCTGATGTATGATTGTTTTGATTCATTAGAATTATTGTGGGTCAGGTGGGGAGATACGCCAGGAATATTCAAATCTTGAAAATGGGGGGGCAAGAGGAGAAGTTCTGCACCAATAGAATGATGCAGATGTACTCCAAGGTGAATTCTAATCTAACCATCAAACAAGGATTTTCCTTGAAATAAACCTCACAGATCCGGTCACAGCCGAGTTGGAGAATCCGTGCCTAGTACTGTTTTTCATAGAAAAAAGGCGGCGAGAAAATAGTTGTTTCTGGTGCAGGCGCTTTCTTCTGTGCTGGACAGATGCCGATGTTCTGTCTGCCGGCGGTAATGCTTTCGGATTCGCCGTTCCTTATGATGGTAACGGTGTACTGCTGTCCTTCCTGCAACCTGGAATCATCGGGAATTCGGACAACGATCGTCGTGTCACTCCAGGAAGATACGGAAAGATTCACGGGCATGCCGGATGCTGATGTGGCTGTAACAGTTCCTGATATGGAGCCAAAATTTCTGCCAAGAATTGTCAGGGTGCTCCCTGGCACAAGGCACTTCTCCATGAGTCTGACCACTACTGGTCCTTCTTCAGCACCGACAATTTTTATCGGGCAACAGGCACAGTTGTTATCCTTATTGGTTTCTTTCAGCAGGTTCTCCGGGTCGAGCACCGCGCAGAGGTAGTACGTTCTGCCGACTGGGGTGTCCAGGGGAATTGTATTTGCCCCGTAAGGAGTGATTGTCCGTGATTTTCCCGGCTCCAGAGTGACAAACTCGCGTCCCTGCCGAAGAAGGACGCCATCATAATATTTTTGCGAGTAAGCGGCAGGTCTTCCCTTGTCAGGGCAAAGGGGGCTGTTCTTCAGCACGATTTCCAGTGAAATGGCTTTTTGAACAGTATCACCAGTATTTGCCACCAGTAGCCGTAGAGTCGATTTGAGGTCCTGACCGGCCTTGGCGGTTTTCGGACAATTGACTACTGCGATGGTAAGATCCTGCGCATGGAGGATGGTTTTCCCGGAAAATAGGGAAACCATTATCACTGCCAAACAAAGAAGTGTTCGTACCATGATCGTCTCCTTGCGGCCGTCTGTCCAGAGACTCTATCTGACACTGGTGAAGTGAACAGGGAGTTTCTGACTGCCTGGCCCCGAGAGGGAATACTGCCTGAAATGAGGTGTTATGGTGAAATTGTAGCAAAACGTATCGAATTGACAAGCGGTTGTCGGGTTATACTTCCCGGAGAGGATAGAAATATCTGCTACGGCAGTGTGCTCAGTTCATGCGGGTTTCATGGTCAGGGATGGCTGCATGAAGCATTGCCAGGCGGGACCCGAAAAGGTCCCGCCTGTTTTGGCCATCTGTTTTACGGAACAAGTTGTTATGAAAATTCAAGTAAACCGGCTGCTGAGGAATAGAATCGAAGATATCATGAGCAGTTGGTTACTTTTGGCAGGCCATCTGGGCAAAGGCGGCCTTGGCACCCTGTTCGATTTCTTCCGGCGTCAGGTTTCTAGTGTGAGTAGCCAAGGTCCAGTTGTGACCGAAAGGATCTTTTACCGCACCGATGCGGTCTCCCCAGAACATGTCCTGAACAGGTATCAGAGATGTTGCGCCTGCCTTTATCGCCTGCTCGAAAGCTGCATCGACATCCTCCACATAATGGTAAAAAGAAACGGGCGAGCCACCGGTGGTTTCAGCGCTCTTACACGGCTCATGCGGATTTTCATCGGACATCATGATGATCGAATCACCAATCCTAATTTCTGCGTGCATTACTCCCGTGCCATCGGGGCCGGGCATAATGAACAATTCCCTGGCGTCAAAGGCACTCAGGTAAAACTCGATTGCCTTGCGCGAATCCTTGAATACGACATACGGTGTAATGGACTGAAATCCCTCTGGGATTGTTTTTGTCATGGTCGTAGCCCTTCCTTTCTATGAATGAATAACACCCTCATAATTTGTTAGTATAGCATTTACATAGCCTTTTGCTTTTCACTGTTTTGTGTCGGTTTCTCTGTTATTTATTCTAGAGTCCATCCGAAAAGTCTCGACAGAGGCTGGGCTGGGACTTCCTCGAAGCCTCTCGTAATCGGTCGCCACCCGAGAGACCCAGAGAAAGCCCCAGCCCAACGGAGGATAGCTCTGTACTGGAGTTTCCGGATGAAAATTATCTAGTGGTGGCATCACCTCGGGAAACAGGATCTGCGATAACAGGAACTGAAGTCCTCCCATCGAGCAATTCTGCCATTTCCACCAACCTGATGAACTCAGCTCGATAGCCCTGGTTGTCGGCACCTTTGGCGCTGCGTGCCATTTTCAGGATTTGGGCGTAGTTGGCTGAACCTTTGTATTCTGAATTCCGAAGTACCAGGCCCCATTCCGCTACTGATGCAGCGAAGCGGATATTCCCGCCTGCCTTGAAGAAGGAGGCTGCTGTGGCAGGTATTTTTTTTACGATTTCACGACTGGTTTCTTCGGTCGGCTTTTTGAAGCGGAAGCGGATAGTGGCCAATTCGTTGCTTGCCTGTGCGCCGTCTTTTATCTGAATCGTCTGGTAGGTGAAGTCTTGCTTTACGGACGCTCCATCCGCCGGCACGATCTCAAAGAGGGCGGTCACCGTGTGGCCGGACCCGAGTTCACCGGCATCCTTCTTGTCATCGGCGAAATCCTCAGGGCGAAGTGCCCGTTTCTCATACCCGATCAGTCGATAGGACGTAACCTTGGCAGGGTTGAATTCAACCTGCAATTTTACATCCTTGGCGATGGTCAGCAAAGTACCGCCGAACTGGGAAACCAGAACTTTCCTGGCCTCCTGCAGCGTGTCGATATAGGCGTAATTGCCATTTCCCCGGTCGGCGAGCTTCTGCATCTTGGCATCTTTGTAGTTCCCCATGCCAAAACCAAGCACACTGAGGTAGACGCCGTTTTTTCGCTTTTGCTCGATGAGCCGCTCCATTTCTGCGTCACTGGATGCTCCCACGTTGAAGTCACCATCCGTGGCCAGAATCACGCGATTATTGCCGTTCTTTCTGAAGTTTTCAGCCGCAATCCGGTATGCCAGCTGGATTCCCTCACCGCCGGCAGTACTGCCGCCCGCTTGGAGACCTTCGAGGGCTGACAGTATTTTCTGCTTATCGCCACCACTGGTGGCAGGGAGCACGAGTCCGGCCTGACCGGCATAGACGACGATGGCGACCGTGTCCTGTTTTCGCAGTTGCCCTACCAGTAGTTTGAAAGATTTGATTAGAAGCGGCAGTTTGTTCTCCTGTTCCATGGACCCGGATACATCAATGAGGAACACCAGATTTGCGGGTGGGAGCTTTTCTGTTGGAATATTTGCTCCCTGCAACCCGATGAGGAGTAACTTGTTTCCCGGTTTCCAGGGAGTATCCGTCAATTCGGTACTGAAAGAAAAGGGCACATTCCCCGTTGGTTGAGGGTAATCATAGCTGAAGTAATTGATCAGCTCCTCGATCCTCACGGCATCAGGAGGCGGAAGCGTTCCGTTATTGATGAAACGCCTGACATTGGTATAAGAGGCTGTATCCACATCAATGGAGAAGGTGGATTGGGGATTCTTGAGTACGTCCAGGAAAGGGTTTTCGTTGACCCGGTCATATCCTTCGGTGTTGAAATCCTGAGTTGAGCTGGGGTGAGGGTGCGGAAGGTATGCGGCTGGCGGGGCAGGGGAGGGATAATTTCTTTCCATGGCTAGCTTATACATTGTTCCAGAAGCCCGAATATCGGCAGTTTCGGGAATTTCCTTTGGCATGATCGCAGATATGGGCTCCTCGGATCTTACCATCTCCGTCTTGCCGCACGCTGCGGTAACCAGGTTCACAAGTAACAGGCAAAGTACCGCGGTACGGCTGGTAAATAATCTCATTGCATCCTCCGTATTGGTTTTCTGAAAGCCCTGTTTCATCAAAGTTTCTTCTCCCTTGAATCGATATTTGTACATTTTGACAGGATGAATGTGGAAAAGGTTCCCGAGAAAATTTCCTGCCGCAAGAAAGTTCCGGCGCTCGGCAGTGGCTTCAGCTACTGTCAAAGGTGCTATGGCAAGACCCTCTGTCATGGCGTTGTCGGTACGATTTCACTATTGTTACATTAAAATAATTGACCACCTATAATTAGTTATAGTATATGTTTGTGCAGCTGGTTTAGCCATGGAATGAAAGGAGGTGAATGATATGGAAAAAACCAAATCAATCGTCAGTTCTGAAGTCCTGGACTTCAAGGTCCCCCGTGAACTTGTTAAGAATTTTGAGGAAGACCTCCGCGTGGTATTGAAAGATATCAATCCCAAGGGCATTCTACTGTTATCTTCCAGAATTCTTGCCAACAAAGAAGCTTTAACAGTGCTTGAAAAGAATTTTGATATTGTGGCGATTCCGAAAGCTGGCAGATAGAAACGCTTGTAATGCTATCGCGTGTAACGAGGGGCGTTTTTCACTGGTTTGGTCAGAGAGAAAATCGTCCCTTACTTTATGGGGGGAACTTTTGGAAAATTATCGGCAGGAGATGAGATTCCTGGAAAACATTGGCATGATGATTACCTATCAATGCCAGGTAGCCTGTCCTCACTGCATTGTCGAGGCAGGGCCGGATCGAAGTGAGAAAATGGATTCCGCTGAGGCAAAAGATTGGTTACGACAGGCTGCCGCATACAATTCTGGAAAAATAAAAGGGGTTTCACTGACAGGCGGTGAGCCTTTTTATGACGTGGAGAGTTTCAAAAATATAATGGAATTTGGAAATTCGGCTGGCCTATTTATGACAGCGGTAACAAATGCCCACTGGGCAACATCGCTGCAGGATGCGATTGAAGTCTTAAGATCGGTTCCCTCACTGAAAATGCTTGGAATCAGCACCGATGTTTACCATCAGCAATTCATAAATTTTGAGCGGGTTGCCCATGCAATCCGGGCAGCGGAAATTTTACACATTCCGATTCAGATATCCGTTTGTACCGATAGTAAAATGGACCCAGGCTACCAGGACATCATACGGAAATTGCAGCAGATTGCCCATAAGGATACAATCGACACGGTTATTACCTACTCGGTCGGCAGGGCAGCCAGCATGCTGCAACCGGAACATCTCAGGGTTCTTGAACCGCCGGTCTCGGCCTGTACGGCATCCGGTTCACCGATCATCTTTCCTGACGGACGTGTCATAGCCTGTATCGGTCCACTGATAAATCTTGCTTTCGACCATCATCTTGTTCTCGGGAACCTGAGGGACGCCTCCCTGGATGATATCTTGAACCGAGCGCAACTAAACCCTATCCTGCACACAATTCGTATTTGGGGGCCCCATAGATTGCTGCAACTGCTGGAAAGAAAGGCAGGTACCGTGCTGCTGAATCAGTTTCTGGAAAATAATGTTTGCGATATCTGTCATCGGATCTTTGCCAACCAGAAGATTCAACATCTTATTGAATCATTGGCTGTTGATAGAGAATTTATACAAATGATCGCCTATGCCAGGGCTTTCTACCTGAAAGAAAATGAAATGCTGGAACTACTCAGTGCGGGACGAGCAGATTAGGTTCGGTTATAAACATGTCAGGCAAGCCGAAAATAGGTTTTATCCAGAAGAATGTACACGGGTAAAATGCGGAATTTCGATTTACCGAAAAACCGACTTTACTTAAGGTTATTAGGTTTTTGCTCAACAGAATTCATGACTTTCTCCAGTTTGCCCCTACGGTTGTCCTTTTCCCTGCTATTCATTATTCCAAGATCAAAACGGCTGAATCGTTTTTATTACGCTACGAATGTAGTTGAAGGGGGCAGAAATCTTCTTCTGTAGCGTTTTCGCACGTCTTGCTCGTGCCGCAAGGATTTCTTCCGGGAGTCGGGCAATCGAGAGAATTTTCGATCGTGGTGGGAACGGGTAGCGCGATTGTGCCCTCTGCGCTTCTTTCCGTGCGCTGGGCCGGAATAGGGCTATTGGTAAGATAACTCAGAAAAAAGATAGCTGTTGTTACAATACGGTTCATTGAACCTCCATGAGAGATAGCGAGTCGAGTAAAATTTTCCTAGCATATCCTATGTCCGATCATATAAACTAGTTCTTACTCTATCCAGTAAATCACCTTACAAGAATAGCTGTCTGACCTCCACAATACCGGGAGGGGGGGGAGATAGTTCTGTACGATACGTGTGGAACACATTGCGGTGAGGAAGCTTGATATCGGTATGCTGCAAAATTTGTAGTTGCCTGGAAAATCCATGTAAAAAGGAACAGCCATGACTGATAACGATGATCTGGAAATTACCGAAGAAGATGAGAGCTTTGCCGATCTGCTCGAGCAGAGCCTTAACAGCCAGAGCGGTCGACTTACTCCGGGGCAGAAAGTGTCGGCGCGGGTACTAAAAGTCAGTAGCGATTGGCTATTAATTGACACCGGGCACAAGGGCGAAGGTTTTGTCGACTTGAAGGAGTTCACCGATCCTGACGGTGGCGTGACAGTGAAAGAGGGAGATACTGTCACTGTCCATTTTCTCTCCTCACGACAGGGAGAGATGCGCTTCACGACAAAGATTGGCGGGAATGGCTCAGGCAGCGCCCAGTTGGAAGAAGCCTGGCAGGCAGGGGTTCCGGTTGAAGGTGTGGTGGAGAAGGAAATCAAAGGAGGCTTCGAGGTGAAGCTTGCCGGCTCGGTTCGGGCCTTTTGCCCGTATTCCCAGATGTCTCTCCGCCGCATGGACAACCCTGAATCGATTGTCGGAACCAAACTGTCTTTCCGTATTACCGACTATAGCGAAAGAGGCCGTAATATTGTCGTCTCACGTCGAGTTCTTTTGGAAGAAGAGCAGCAGAGGCTGAAAGAGGTGGCTCGGGCGACTATCGTTGAAGGAACGACGGTTCCTGGTACGGTCACTTCTCTCCAGAAATTCGGCGCTTTTGTCGATATCGGGGGCATTGAAGGTCTGCTCCCCATTTCCGAGATCGGCTGGACCCGAGTAAAAGAGGTGAGCGATATCCTGAGCGTTGGTCAACAGATACAGGTGGTCATCAAGGTTATCGACCGAGAAAAGGACCGGATTTCGTTGAGTCTCAAGGATACCCTGGCCGATCCGTGGGAAGCGGTGGCACAAAAGTTCCCCGAGGGTTCTTTTCAAACCGGGACCGTATCGCGTCTGGCGCCCTTCGGTGCCTTTGTAACCCTGTCTGACGGGCTGGACGGTCTGATCCATATTTCACGGCTCGGCGCCGGGAAACGGATCAACCATCCCCGCGAAGTTATCTCGGAAGGGGAGACGGTTGAGGTGAAGATCGAGGGCATCGATCGGGAAAACCGCCGGCTTTCTCTGGTCCTTGCCGGTGCAGCACGTGCTGCCGGCGAGGAGGCGGCAACCCTCGAAGAATTCCGCCGTAAAGCTGCGGATTCTCAAACGGGAATGGGAACTCTCGGAGATATGCTTACCGCTCGGAAAAAGAATAAAAAGAGCTAGCTTTGGTTGCGGGTCGTATGCGATTGCCTGCTTGTCAAATCGTTATCATTGTCTGCAAATAAGAAGGGACGGACTCGTTATCACAATAACTTGTCCGTCCCTTTTTTATTCGTGATGAGACTGAATGGTTAAATCGGTTTGGAGGCTGAATCCCGGTACAAGATGACTCACTGACATCGGAGAAGTTTTTTGCCGAGTTCGAAGAGAACCTCCATCTTTTTCGGAGGGATGTTGGTTTTTACGATACCCAGTCCGAAAGTAGAATGATTTATCAACTCGTTTGCCCGGTATTTTCTGTCCATGTCATAGGGTGTTGCCTGGGTGAGGTCAAAAGTGGGTTTGAGAGCTTCCCACTCCTCCATTTCGGAGATCCCCGGATCTTTTTTCGGCTGACGGGGAACGGATGGTTTTTTCGGTGCCGCTTGACTGCTGGTCTTCTCTTTCTTTTCTACTGGTCCCCGGTAATTATGAACTCCGTGACAGGTGTTACATTCTACGCGAACTACTTTTTCTCCCACCATGGCAACGATGGTATGATTCAGTGTTGCACGGCAGCGAGTGCAACTGGCTTCAATAATATTTCCCGCAGAAAGTTTGGTAATTCGCATACAGATTCTCCATAATTTGTTTCATGCCGGCCATGGCGGTGTTCCGGCGATATCTCATGTAAAAACTCTCCTGGTGGACTGACGGGAATTGCAAAGCTTCGTGAGCTCTGCACCCCTGTGGCCATGGCCGCACCGGGTGACGTGACAAAACGCAGAAAGCCCCGGTGCCCCGGGGCTTTCTGAAGCGCAACAATGCTCTATTTATATTTTGGTTACGTTGGCAGCCTGCAATCCCTTTGGTCCCTTTGTGGTCTCAAAGTTATCCCTGTCGCCTTCGATCAATGATTTGAGGCCGTCTCCGGCTATTGCGGAGAAAAGGACAAAAACCTCCCCGCCATTTTCCTGCTCAATAAATCCGAAGCATTTGCTGTCATTGAACCATTTTACGGTGCCGTGAACCATGTACGTTTCTACTCCTGGGGTGGTACTGAAATCCATTGCAGGATTTTCAGGCAAATAGAGTTTGACAGTACAGGTTTCAGCCAAGAATGTCAAATGTTCGGAAACGTGCTGACTGGCTTTGAAAAGCAGGTACTGATGTCAGTTTGCAGAATCTTTGCGGTCTTGATTGGTACTCTGGTCGAGGGTGCAATGTGTGTGTTCTTCGTACGTATTCAAAAACCGGCCAGAATATTTGTTGAATACGCCTGATCCAGATTGAAAAGGGCCAGGATGGGTTTACACTGATACAGAAAGGCACCTAATTTATTCAGCTTTGCAGGGGAGAGGGTTTATGAGCTTGGAAATTGTTTGCTCCGCATTAGCTTGGTGTTCGGTTATCAACCTTGGAATCCTTCTGTGCTGGTTCCTGTTTTTTGCCGCGGCACACGATTGGATCTACCGCTTTCATGGCAAGTGGTTTGCCATGCCGGTTGAAAAGTTCAATGCAATTCACTATGCAGCTATGGCACTCTTCAAGTGCGGGATTCTGATCTTCAACCTGGTACCGTATCTTGCTTTGCGTATTGTGGGATAAGCGTTCTGGGAGGTTGCTCAGTGGAAAGGGACAAGGGTAGTTCGTCGCTCTATCGTATCCGCTTTCATGGCCGTGGTGGCCAGGGGATGAAAAAAGCCAGCCGCATCCTGGGATCGGCGTTCTTCCGTGAGGGCTTCGAGGTACAGGATGCTCCCCGCTACGGAGCCGAACGACGTGGCGCCCCGATCTTTGCATACGTACGAGCCTCACGCTATCCAATCAAAGAGCGGGGGGTCATCCATAAACCGGATTTGGTTATCGTGGCTGACGATACGCTCCTGGTAATCCCTGCTGCCGGTGTCCTGCATGGAGTGTCAGCCGATACTGTACTGCTCATAAACAGCAGTGAAAACGAAGAAAGCTTGAAGGCACGATTGCAACTTTCCGGCCCGGTTTTTAGTTTTTCCGTAACGTCGAAAGAAGAGGGACTTCACGCACTCCGCTATGTCGGCGCTGCCTGCGCAGGCGCAGCGGCACGACTGACGGGCGTCATTGCCCGTTTTTCCCTGGAGATGGCGATCAGGGATGAGCTTTCCCACCTTGGTGATACGATTGTTTCAAAGAATTGCGCCTTGGCTCTGCGCCTCTATGATCTGATGGCACAACAAGAAGGAATTGTTGCTTCCGGTTGCAGTATTTCCGCGGTTGGATACCGGGGGCCGGAGTGGGTAACTATTCCCTTTGAAGAAGCGCGAGTCTCTGCCCCGGCGGTCTTTTCCACAGGCACTAGCGAACAGGTGCAGACCGGGCTATGGCGGACGGAGCGCCCGGTGTTTGAAGCTGCTCTCTGTAAACGCTGCTCCCTGTGTGCAATCTATTGCCCGGAGAACGAAATCCTGCTCGACCAGGAAGGGTACCCTCGCATCGATTACGAGCACTGCAAAGGCTGTCTTCTCTGTGTGGAGCAGTGTCCGACTGGTGCCATGAAATCTATGCCGGAGGGTGACGCAGCGACAGATACTCAGGGAGGATGCGGAAATGAAACGTAAACTGTTGACCGGTAATAGTGCCGCCGCCTGGGGGGCTCGCCTGGCCGGAGCGGAATATGTTCCCGCTTTTCCCATTACGCCCCAGACGGAGATAATCGAAACCCTGGCATACTGGATTGATTGCGGGGACATGGACTGCCGGATGACGACTCTCGAATCCGAGCATTCCATGATCACAGCTGCCGGCGCGGCTGCCGCCACCGGTGTAAGAGTTTTTACTGCCACTTCGAGTCAGGGCCTTCTGTATGGAATGGAGATGCTTTACACCGTAGCAGGCTGGCGAGCACCCTTTGTCATGGTCAACGTCTCGCGGGGGCTATCGTCTCCCATTACTCTTGAGCCTGATCACAACGACATTCTGGCCGCCAGGGACAGCGGTTTTCTCCAGATTCACTGTGCCACCTGTCAAGAAGTGCTCGATAACATCCTCATTGCCTACCGTCTTGCCGAGCATGAGAGAGTACGACTACCGGTAATCGTCAACCTGGATGGTTTCTACCTATCGTTTACTCGGGAACCAGTGGAGTTGCCTGATCCGGAGGATCTGCGGCAATTCCTGTCGGGGTATGACGCGGAAAATATCCGCTTTCGTGCAGGAGTACCCCTCAGCGAGGCTGTGGCGGTACTTGGTGGCGCCCTTTATTCCTATTTTCGTTACGAAATGCACTTGGCTGCCCTGAATGGACTGGCAGCCTACAACGAGATCGCTGACGAATTCGCTGCCGTCACCGGTAGACAATACCGGGCTGTGGAGGGATATCGTGCGGATGACGCTGAACTGGTTTTCGTTATGATGGGCTCCTTTGCCACCAAGGCCAAGGCTGCCGTTGACCAGCTGCGCGAAGCAGGGATGTCGGTCGGTCTGGTCCGGCCGATTCTGTTGCGGCCTTTTCCGCGTGACCGGATACGGAGCATGCTGGCCGGGAAAAAGGGAGTCGCCGTTATCGACCAGAATCTTTCGATGGGTATGGGGGGGATTCTTTACGCGGAAATAACCTCTGCCCTCTATGGGGCGGGCGATACACTGCCGATCTTTGTCAGTTTTATCGGGGGACTTGGCGGCCGAGATATCGCTGCGGAAGAGTTTTACGAAATGGCGAAAGTGACGGCCCTGGCGGTCAGAGATGGCCATGCGCCGGCGCCACGTTTGCTTCTTACCTGTGAGGAATTAGCCGAGGTAAGGAGATTGCAGGAAATCGCAGGGGCGAGAGGGAAGTTGAGGGATAATCCATGACCGGAAAATCATATAAAAAAATCGGGGATTTACCTGCAAGGCACCTGCTGGTTACGGGAACGCCCCTGTGCGCCGGGTGCGGAGGGCTTGCGGCCATAAAGGAGATCTACGATATTCTCGGAGAAAAGACTATTTTCATCAACGCAGCCGGTTGCATGACACTCCTGGCAAACTACCCCTATACCCCGTTCCGGGGGTCCTGGCTCTATACGGCAATGGCATCTGCCCCGGCTGGTGCGCAGGGGGTTCGGGATGCGCTCGATATCCTGCTCATGAAGGGGCGGCTCCCGGCTGAAGAAGACCTTGAGGCCGTAGTGCTGACAGGGGATGGTTCCGCTTATGGCATCGGGCTTTCGGCTACCTCGGGAGCAATGGATCGCAGCTTGGATTTCCTCTATATCTGTTACGATAATGAAGGGTATGGGAATACGGGCCAGCAGGCTTCTGCAGCCACGCCGCTTGGCGCCAAGACAGCCACCAGCAGGGGACCGTTCGGCCATCACGGGTGGAAAAAGGACCTTTTTGCCGTCTGGGCGGCCCATCGCCCGGCTTATGTCGCAACGGTTTCGCCTTCAGATCCCCTGGATCTCGCTCGAAAACTGGAGACAGCGAAAAACCTGGATGGTTCAAGGCTGATACTTGCCTTTGCTCCCTGTCCCACAGGTTGGGGGTTCGACCCTAAAGAGACAATTGAAATTGGGAAACTGGCGGTTCTGTCCGGAGTCTGGCCTTTGAAAGAATACCGGCAGGGGGTAGTGACGCATACGGTGATTCCTCGGCATCGGTTACCCGTTGAGGAATACCTGCGATGCCAGGGGCGTTTTTCCCATCTGTTCCTGCCGCAGCGGAAAGAGGAACTGCTGAGGCAAATCCAGTCCGCTGTCGATGACTACTGGGAAGGAATCAGTAACTGAGAATGTACTTTGTTCTGGAAAGTATTTATGCGCGTGTTTCGATGAGGCGATGCAGATGTGACCAGTCTCTCTGAGAGTTTTATTATGCTCTGTTCCGAAACTATGCTACAATCCTCGGAATTTTGATGACAAATGGAAGAACGAATGCTCCTGATACTTCTCCTGTCGGCTTCATCCACATGCATGTTCCTGCTTGCCCGGTTCGGCTGGAAACGACGTCAAATGATGCCTGCTGCCAGAGTTTTTTCAGCTCTCATGCTATCTGTCGCACTTTACTGCGCCGGTTATGCAGTTCAGCTCACCTGTGAATCAATTCCCTGCATGCTGCTTGCTTTCCGGCTTGAGTACTTCGGGATTGCTTTTCTTCCGGCTTTCTGGCTGCTTATGGCACTCTATTTCAGCGGAGTAGTTTCTCGAATCCCTCGATTTCTCGTGATAATGTTGTTTGTCATACCTGTTTTGACCTTGGCTATTATTTTTAGCGATACATCGCTGTATTCTCAAAATCAAATTTTTCCAGGTACCGCCGCAGGCCCTTTCCCCGTATTTGATTTTAATCGAGAGCCATTATACTTGGTCCATATTGTGTATTCTTTTTTCGCAATTCTTGCCGGAACTGCTCTCTTTCTCAGTATGGTTTTTCTCTCGGAGCGTCTTCTCCGAGTTCAGGCTGTGGTTATGTTTCTTGGCTCACTTCTGCCCTGTAGTGCACTTATTGCATATCTTGCCGGGATGGTTCCCTCGGGAATTGACCCGTTTCCCTTTGCACTTGCAGCGTCAGGGCCTTTTTTTGCATTTGGTCTTTTTCGATATCGTCTTGTTAACCTGGCACCTATGGTGCGCAGTGCCCTTTTTGAAAATCTGAAAGATGGTGTGTTGGTATTTAATCAGGCTGGCCGTCTCCTTGACCTGAATTGCGCTGCATTTTCCCTGCTAGCCATGCCGCATCAAAAAGCGATCGGTGAGCTTCGTGATCAAGTACTTGCAGATTATCCAGAGCTTCTTGCGGCAGTTATTGCGGGTGGTGGTCTAGTGGAAGAAAGAGGGCCTAATCATTACAGCAGCCGACTTGTCGCGAAGGTAACAGTTACCCCCATCAGGGGAAAGTGGCGAAGGGACGCCGGTACCCTGGTCTTAATTCATGACATCTCCGGATTGAAAAAAGCGGAGTCCGATCTTCGCGATAGTGAGGAGAAATTCCGTCTCCTGTTTGAGGCGGCACCGGACCCGATTCTTCTCATGGACGATTCAGGCAGATTTATTGACTGTAACAACTCAGCGGTACAGATATTCGGCGGGACATCCCGTGGAAATATTCTTCATCGCAGTCTGGCTTATTTTTCACCAGAATACCAGCCTGATGGTGAGCTTTCCACTGAAAAGGAAGCAGGTGTTGTACGTCTTGCTTTTGCCGAGGGAACTGCATTCAGCGAATGGGTCTTTCGACATCAGGACGGATCACTTATCATTGCCGACCTGTCCATTACGATCATTTCCATAAAGGGCGTAAAGGTTCAGCTTGTTCACTTGCTTGATATTACTGAAAAAAAACATGCGGAACAAAAGTTGCGAGAGATATCATTAACGGATGAATTGACGGGGCTTCACAATCGGCGAGGGTTCATGACCCTTGCCCTTCAGCAGATAAAAATAGCCGATCGACTTGCACAAGGGATGACGCTTCTTTATGCGGATCTGGATGATTTGAAAGATATCAACGACACGTATGGTCACCTTGCAGGTGATCAGTCATTGATTGATGCTGCTACGGTGCTCAAGACGTCGTTGCGTGCATCGGATATCTTGGCCCGTCTCGGTGGTGATGAGTTTGCTGGTTTGATCCTTGAGTCGGGAGGTGAGACTGAACTGGCGGTCAGGGCCCGGGTATATGAAAATCTGAACGCGCACAACCTGCAACGAATCAGACCTTACCGGCTTTCATTCAGTATCGGCACGGCACGATACGAAGTAACGGAGCCTAGTAGTGTCGAGGAGTTGCTGGAAGTGGCCGACAGGGAGATGTATCGTAATAAGCTAGAAAAAAAGCGTTGCAGAAAAAATGAAAACGAAAAGACACCAGAATAATTGTCCGCTCAGGTTGTTAACACGCGTGTCAGATCATCGGCATTATACGGCTTGATCAAGGTACTATTGATACCATATTTACTGTAATCCTCCATGAACGGGTCGTTTGAATAACCGCTGGACACGATCAGCCTGGCTGATGGATCCTGTGCCAGAATCGATTGTGCTGTTTCTATTCCCCCCATTCCTCCTCGAATAGTAAGGTCGAGTATTGTCGCGTAAAACGAGGTGCCTGATTGTAGTGCCGAACTGTATAAGGTGATGGCCTGTTCACCGTTGCTGCAGGTTGTAACTTTGTAGCCCAAGTGCTCGAGCATTTCCTGGGTCATGATCCGTATCATTTCTTCGTCATCCATAACAAGAATGTTTTCGCCAATTCTATCGTGGTTTTTCTGGCGCTGTACTGTCAGGACAGTATTCGTGTCCCCGGACTCCAAGGAAGGGAGATAAAAAGAGACTGTCGTGCCCTTGTTTGTACAAGATTCAATTTCTATACAGCCATTATGTCTGCTAATAATTGAATGGGACGAAGCGAGGCCCAATCCTGAGCCGCCAGGTTTTGTGGTGTAATAGGGATCAAATACCTTCTTTCGATCTTCGTCCTTAATTCCGCAGCCTTCATCAGTGAAAGATAGTTTTACGTATCGACCGGCAGGAAGTCCTTGGTTGTTCTCTGAAGACAAGGTAAGGTTTCTTGCCTGCACAGTTATCTGCCCCCCTCCAGGCATTGCCTGCACTGCATTGATGATGATGTTGTTGATTACCTGCCCTAGTTGCCCTTCATCAGCCTCAATGGTACTAATCGACTCAGCTATATCCAAAACACCATGCACATTTGTTCCTCGAAGAACAAGCGAAAGACATTCTTCAACCAGAGGCCGAAGGGAAGTCTTTTTCTTGATTGGAGCGCCTCCCTTTGCGAATGTAAGGAGTTGCTGGGCAAGTCGGGCTGCCCGTCCAGATGCTTTTTCCGCTGCCTCCAAAGGCCGATAGGCCTTGTGCGAATTGTCGAGAAACATGCGGGCAAAGGAGATATTTCCCATAATCCCAGTTAGAATATTGTTGAAATCGTGAGCAATCCCTCCGGCAAGAACCCCCAGAGATTCGAGTTTCTGGTTTTTGAGAACCTGCTCCTGCAGCATCTCCTGTTTTGTAATGTCCTGGGAACAGCCGTGGAGTATCAGCTCTTCCAGTTCTTTTCCCGCTTGGCAAAAAGAGGACTGTCGTATCCAGCGAGTATCGCCATGTTTGGTAATTATTCTGAATTGATGGATCACTTTCTGGCCGGGGGTTAGCTGCATGAGTTGGGTGATGATTCGCGTGGCATCATCGGGGTGTATGATGTGTCTCCAGCATCCCAAGGCAAAAATGTCCTCTTCCGAGTAACCGGTAATCGCTTTAACCGGCCCTGCCATCCAGAGGATGCGGAAGGGGGCTGAGCCCTTCCGTGAACATTTGAAAACATAATCCGAGGTAATGGCGGTAAAGATCCGGTATCGATCCTCACTTGCCTGCAGCGCCTCTTCGGCTTCCTTGCGTTCGGAGATGTCGCGAACTATGGAGCAAACAAGCTCGGTATCGTCAAGTGTGATGAAATTCGACGTGATATCAACAGGAAACACCCGTCCGAACCTGTCTTTGTGTATTGATTCGATTCGCATATACTTGATGTTGCGCAATTTTTTCCACATGGCGGGCCAAGAAGAGGCAGGTAAGGAGGGATCTATGTCAAAAACGGACAGCGATAGCATCTCTTCACGGGAATAGCCCAGCGAAGAGCAACTGGCCTCATTAATATCCAGAAAGCGGCCTTCGGGAGAGATCCATTCTATGCAGTCTGATATGTTATCAAATACGAAACCTGACAGTTTCCGCTTCTGTTCGTAGGACTTGCGTTTGCTGATATCCCGAATGATGCCGACCGCATGCCAATGATTTCCACGCTGAACGCAGGAAAGAGAGAGTTCTATCGGGATTTTTGAACCATCTTTTCTAAGTGCGCGCAGTTCGACGGTCTTGCCTACGGCATCGCCTTGGCCGGTGTTTGTAAAAAGGGCCATTCCCTTATGGTATGCAGCGTTATAGCAGTCTGGTGCAAGCAGCAGGTGGATGTCACGACCTATGGCTTCCGCTTCCTGCCACCCGAGGATCGAGACCGCAGCAGGATTCCAGAATGTTATCTTTCCCACGTTGTCAATCATGATGATTGCGTCACGGGCAGCGTCAGTTATTGTCTGGAGAGTTGCCTCGCTTTCGCGCAGTGACCCTTTCACCCGCGAGTGTTCTTTTAATCTCAGTTTTTTTCGACCCGTATCGGAAATGAGGCTAAACAAGCTTCGGTAATAGTCCATGGCTGTCCTGATCTGTGAGCGACTGAAAACCGGAACCCGATCGAGGGCAGAAAGATAGTCCTCTACGTTGAAACCGAGTTCTTCCGCTTGGGCACGGAAGTAGTCCCTGTCAGGCATATCGTCTTCATAAAAAAACTGACCAGTAAAAAATGTCGCTACATGCTCCCCTTCGATGAAGATAGGCAGAGCGACATCCCAGAGACCGTTTTTGCATTTGTATTCCAGGAAAGATCCCCTGCATTCAGCTAAGTGGGAATTTATGGATAAAGCGCTTTCCTGACAGCGGGCACGGGATATTGGATTGCTACGGTGGAAATGGGTACAGATGTCCTGCCAGCCCACAGCAACGATAACATTTCCATCCGGGTCCAGAATTGCAGAAATGATTCCAGTCAACTTGAAATAAGCTTCGAGAAGTTTTTGGATTTCTTCTATGTCAAGGACTTGGAACAGGTCGGGAGAGTTCATATTCACCTTCTGTGGAAGAGAGTCAGGAGCTAAATCTGGTTCCTGCGAGACCGGGGGGGCAGGAACCGTGCTCACATTAACCGGAACATGTTGCGTTAAAATAGCGCCGGGGCCTTGTCGCCAGGAAAGCCTGGTGTTATTCTGTTGCAAAAATCTCTATGGAGTCATTTTAGAAAACATAGTTTTAAAATATGTAACAAAAAGAAAATAAAATCAATTATAGTTTTCGTCTAAGTCAGAAGCAGGCACTGGCCCAGAATTTACCCTAGAAGAAAGCATTCATTATGAAGTACTGCTCAAAATATTACCTTGACTCTGGAACATGGTTTTAGTAGTTTGTCCTGGCGCTACTTAACGCTGTTAAGTTGGTTATATGCCTAGGAAAAGACACAAAAATAAGGAAGAGTTCCGAGGCGCTATTCTCGAAGCGGCACGCGAGGTGTTTTCCTCCGACGGCTATGGGAACTTTTCCATGCGCAAACTGGCGCGACAGATCGGATACTCACCAACGACCATTTATCTCTACTTCAAGGATAAGGATGATCTGCTGTTCTGTCTTTGTGAAGAGTTTTACAAGGAACTGCATCAAAAAATTCGGGAAATTGAAGCAGAAGGTGCAGGTCTACTGGATACCCTTCGCAAGGTCCTTCTTGCTTATGTATCGTTCGGCCTTGCACATCAAGAACAGTATCGGGTGGCCTTTTTTACCAATCCCACTATCTACGGATCTCCCATGGAGTTCCTGGAAAACGATACCATGAGTCGTAGAACATATTTAGAGTACCGGCAGATTGTGGCAAGGGGCTGCGAGGCTGGTGTGTTGTCTGGTTTTGATGCGGATACCTTTGCTCAGGTTCTCTGGGCGGGTGTCCATGGAATCATTACTGCGGCAGTTCACACGGGGGGGATTTCCCCTTGGTCGATCCGACTGTATTGGCAGAGCTTATGGTTACAGGTCTACTTAATGGCTTCAGGACTCAGTAGTCTTTTTGAGGGCTATTCTGGAAGCCGCCTATTGGATTGCGAGTTGCTCGCTTCCCGCGCTGAACATTTCCACAAGTGAGAAATCGGGAGAATCATAGTGAGAGAATATTTCCGCTTTACGAGGGCAGGTATTGCCGCTATCGTCTGTGCGATGGTGACAGGATGTGCGGTCGGACCGGACTTTCGTCCGCCTGATTCTCCTTCTGTCAAAGGCTATGTTCCTGAGCCATTGCCCGTTGAAACCGTATCTGCCCCTGGGGTAGCTGGTAGTTCTCAACGTTTTCTTGACGGTAAGGATATTGCTGCGGAATGGTGGGCACTGTTTCATTCTAAACCTCTGGATGTATTGATTCGTCATGCTCTAAAAGACAGTCCGACAATTGCCGCTGCCCAGGCTCGGCTTCGTGAAGCAGAAGAAAATCTTCGTGCCAGGGGAGGAACCGTCTACTATCCAAGCTTTGATGGTGACTTTTCGGTGGAAAGGCGCAAATCAACCGGCGCTTCCTTCGGGCAACCCTCTTCGAACCCCAGCACATTTACTCTTTTTAACGCCACGGTAAATGTCTCCTATACCCTCGATATTTCTGGCGGTAATCGAAGGGAATTGGAGGCTTTGCGGGCACAGGTCGATTACCAGCGTTTTCTCCTGGAAGGAGCATACCTGACCCTGACCGCCAATATTGCGACAACGGCGATGAAGGAGGCCTCACTTCGGGGACAGGTACGCTCTGCCAAAGATATCGTTTCTTTAATGGAAAAGTACCTTGATATAGTGGATGAGCAGTACCTTGTCGGTGCCGTTTCTCGTTCCGATGTGCTTGCCCAGCGTGCGCAACTTGCCCAGGTCCGCACAACAGCTCCCCCTTTAGAAAAAGAGTTGGCCTACACCCGTCACCATCTAGCGGTCCTGACCGGCAAGCTGCCCGGAGAAGGTGGCCTGCCGGAGTTTGAGCTGGAGGACCTGGTGCTTCCGGTTGATCTTCCGCTGAGCCTGCCATCCTCGGTTGCCCGCCAGCGCCCCGATATCCGGGCTGCTGAAGAACTCCTTCACGCCGCATGCGCACAGGTTGGTGTTGCTACTGCGAATCTCTATCCCAAAATCACCCTTAGCGGCAGCCTTGGGACAAATGCCGTAAAGATAGAAGATCTCTTTACCCCCGGCTCTTCCATTTGGAGCCTCGGCGCTGGCCTGCTCCAGCCAATTTTTCATGGAGGCGAGCTTTCCGCGAAACGCCGTGCCGCGATTGCCGCACATGATCAGGCAATTGCCCAGTATCGGGATACGGTTCTCCTGGCATTCCAGAATATTGCCGATACGTTACGGGCACTGGATTTTGATGCCAAGACGCTGCGTGCTCAGGCGGATGCCGAACTGGCGGCCCGTGAATCTCTGGAGATGTCACAGGAGCAATTCCGTCTCGGCGCTGTCAACTACCTCTCTCTTCTGAATGCCGAGCGTCAGTTTCAGCAGGCGCATGTCAGCCTTGTCCAGGCACAGGCAGCACGCTTTGCCGATACGGCCGCGCTGTTTCAGGCTTTGGGGGGTGGGTGGTGGAACCGCGAGTTGCAAGAGGAAACTGCTGCAAAAATGGATACTAATCTATGAAAACTGTCGATCACTCTCACACACAGGGGGAGAAACATCCCATGAAAAAACGCATGCTCATCATGCTTGCTATCGTCGGCCTGCTTTTTGGCGGGATCTTCGGATTTCAGATCTTCAAAATGCAGATGATCAAAAAATCCATGGCATCACAAAAGATTCCCCCAGCAACAGTCTCTACAATTCGAGCAGCCATTCAGCCCTGGCAACCCGAGCTCAGAGCCATAGGTACTCTGCGGGCGGCACGAGGTGTTGATGTGACGACTGAGATTACCGGGTTGGTGCGGACCATCCATTTCAAATCCGGAGACGCAGTCAAGACCGGTCAGATTCTGGTTCAATTGAATGCAGATTCTGATCTTGCCCAGCTTCGCTCCAGCGAGGCCTCAGCGGAGCTTGCAAAATCTGTCTACGAGAGGGACAAGAAGCAGTTTGCCGTAAAAGCAGTGAGCCAGGCCGTGCTTGATGCGGATGCCGCGGACTTTAAGAGCAAGCTCGCGATTGCTGCTGAACAGGCGGCAATTGTTGCCAAGAAAAGTATCCGGGCACCTTTTGCAGGGCGACTTGGTATTACGACTACCAATCCTGGCCAGTATCTGAATCCGGGGGACAAAATTGTTACTCTCCAGTCACTTGACAACCTCTATGCAGACTTCTTCCTCCCCCAGCAGGAGCTGGCAAATCTTTCCCTTGGCCAGAAGGTTGTCGTTACCACTGATAGCTATCCAGGCCGGTCGTTTATCGGGAAAATCACCACTATTAACCCTAAGGTAGATCCAGAGACCCGCAACGTCCAGATTGAGGCTAGTATAGCCAACCCCGGGCAGGTGCTGCTGCCGGGCATGTTCGCCTCGGTGCAGGTTCAGGCTGGTATCCTGCAGAAATACATTACTGTTCCTCAGACGGCTGTGGCCTATAATCCCTATGGAGAAACGATTTTTGTTGTACAAGAAGGCGAGAAGGGCCTGGATGGAAAAACCGGTTTGATCGCCAAACAGGTATTTGTTACCACGGGCGCCACACGCGGTGACCAGGTAGCTATTCTGAAAGGCATCAAGGACGGTGACATTGTAGTGTCTGCAGGTCAGCTGAAGTTGAAAAACGGCAGTCCGATAGTCATCAATAATCAGATTGTCCCCACAAACGAGCAAGCGCCAAAGCCGATTGATGAGTAGCTGTGAGTCCGTGTCCCTTGTGGTGGGATCGCGCGGTGGCGCGTTCCTTTGAGTAGTAGTTCATACAGTGGAAGGCATACGATGAATTTTACCGATATCTTTATACGTCGCCCGGTGCTTGCAACCGTTATCAGTCTCCTGATTCTCGTTCTTGGTCTTCGCTCCATGGATCAGTTGCTTGTGCGAGAGTATCCAGAAACCCAGAATGCCGTTGTGACGATTTCAACCACCTATTTCGGAGCTGATCCAGATCTGGTTTCCGGTTTTATCACCACGCCACTGGAAAATTCCATTGCCCAGGCAAACGGCATCGACTACATGACTTCGATGAGCACCCAGGGAGCGAGTACCATTACCGCTAACCTGCGCCTGAACTATGACCCGAACAAGGCACTGACCGAAATTACGACAAAGGTAAACGCGGTTCTCAACCAACTGCCGAAGGACACCCAGCAGCCGGTCCTTAGTGTGGAGGTGGGCGAATCCATCGACTCCATGTATATCGGCTTTTACAGCAATGAGCTTCCTACCAACAAGATTACCGACTACTTGATCCGGGTGGTACAACCGAAACTTCAGGCAGTGGAAGGTGTTCAGACGGCCGAAATTCTCGGCAGCAGACAATTTGCCATGCGGGCCTGGCTTGATCCTGAAAAGATGGCTGCCCACGGGATTACCGGAACAGAAGTGAATACTGCCTTGGCCACAAACGATTTCATTTCGGCGATCGGTCGGACAAAAGGGCAGATGGTAACTGTTGACCTGGTTGCCGATACGGCCCTGCATACAACCGAGGAGTTCCGCAATCTGGTCATTAAGTCGCAAAACGGGGCCAACGTGCGACTCGGCGATATCGCAAATATTACCCTTGGATCGGAAAATTATGATTCATCCGTTTCCTTTGATAATGCAACGGCCGTTTACATCGGCATCAAGGTGGC